>Ga0153987_1000041_pt1 | contig 41071 bp, 46 predicted proteins | sample TSNC071MetaG_FD_102279 | JGI IMG/M metagenome (GOLD analysis project Ga0153987, IMG submission 102279) | Attine ant fungus gardens microbial communities from North Carolina, USA - TSNC071 MetaG | ecosystem: Host-associated > Fungi > Mycelium > Unclassified | place: USA: North Carolina, William B...
AAGGCCAGCATTCAGACTATGAACACAGTGACCAAAAAGAAACTCAGTGGCGGAGTCGAGAGTAAAACGACCCATGAGGTCTTGGAAGTCGACTGGTTGTCCTTCGTGAAGTCTCGATTTAAGCTGATGGATCACAATTTCAGCATGGCGGTCGAAGAGCTCAAAATCACTGATCCTGTCTCGAGTAAATGCTGGGCGAGTTATAGAACGATGGAATCTGTCTAGTGGTGAAAACTTGAGAAGTACCTACGATAAAGACTTCTTACTTCCACATATCACCTGCAGTGGCTTGTGTCATTTTTTGAGATGAAACCGACGTCATTCATCTCACCGTCCGAGGTAAAGACACCATTTCCTAAAAAGTCTTCCATCCTTTGTTGCAATCCAGCGCCTAAATTCGGGAAAGGTCAGTCTTACGGATTACTCCGATAGGAAGTCTGACCTTTGACATAGTTATCGAACTCAGTGGCCAGTATCAGTTTGAGGTGTTCGGGGTTAGTAGTGAATATACAGTCGGACCAGAAAACACATAGATTGACAACAGGCCCCTGTTCTTCCATAACTTCATTTAACCCATCACCTGGTATATCTTGTCAAGAGAGGGGAATCCGCTCATATCAAAGTGTGTACACACCTGGATAACCATGGACATAATGATGTCGCATCGTGCTCAAAAAATCAGCATTCCCTGGCCATTTTCCTCGAACGTAGGGCGCCATCTTTGCCCCGAGTGCGGTAGCCTCCTGCCTGTGTCTTAGGCGTGTAAGGCTAATACGGACTGCAGCGAGAATAGGAGCAGTGATAAGTCCAGTCAAGACCATAGCCCACGCGGGGATCGGCGTCCCTCCAAACCGTTCACTGACTATCCCGACTGCATAGACAACAACTGCAGGAAAGGATAGAATGGAGGTCCCCTTGACAAGGAAATCGACACCTGGGGTGATGACTGTCATAAATGAAGATGTGGGGACGGTGACGAAATATCAATTTATTGAGCCGTTTTTTCGATGGCATGTCCGAGTCAATCAAAACTCAAAACTTGTTTTTTCACATGTCAGAATATCAACATCAAATCAGCTCATCAGATCTTGAACGAGGCTTAAACGAAGTCATTACCTATGACACAATTGGATGACTTCCTGTAGGCAATCTAGGAAAATCTGTGTACACAGATTCCCCCAGCATGCTCCATGCCAAGATGCCAGGCCTGAATCCAGGGGGTCTCCCACTTTCCTAGACCTGGCAAGACCTCCAGACCCCTTGCCAGACTTCCCTAGATGTCCTTTAGCCTTTTATAGATAGACAGATCAAAGTTACATACCATATCCAGGATATCTCCTGATGTGAAATAGAGATGGATATAGGTTTACAATTTATTTTGCTCATTTCTCTATCATGAGCTAATGAAGGCCATATCTGACAATCCATTATGAGTGGGTGGTTGTCCATCAAGTAACTTGGCACCTACCTCAGGCATCACCCGGTATGGTAGATAACTGAGGATGTGTCTATGGGAATACTCTACTTTTATCTCTCTGTTAGATATAGGTGCTGTGAATGTCTCAGAGGTGAGCATGGTTCATATTGACTAAGATGACTGGATGGAAATAAGTGAGACATGGACGCGGCAGTTTATTCTAGTCTCTGTTGCCGATGTGACAAGTGTGACACGTTAACATTAACGTTTGAGTTGACGACAGCTATTTGTCCGCTGTGAGATATGCCCAGGTGTGGTCAATAGTATCCCACTGTGCATCTCTCCCTCTAGGTCTTAGTATGTAGTTGCTGCAGTTCCCTAGAGGTTTATTTCTAGACACTGCTAATTATATCATTCTTGGGTTCAGATTTTCTTAACAAAATTCCACCTCGACTCAAGCTTTTAGCACAATCATCATCGGATTCTGAGAATTCCTGATACTGTGCTGTGGGGACAATGCATGTCTCATATCTGAAAATTCTTGGAATTGTGCATAGACAATTGAATGATCTTCAAGTACATTGTTCAAATCAAGGCTGTCAAACATTGGTTGATGAACATTCTGTATAATTCCCAAGACAACGATCTACCCTTTCATTTTTTTTTCAAACAGTGAAAGACTCTGAACTGCAACTCCCAGAATGAGATCCCGACTCTCCACTGAGCATTTAGCGCGCACCACATCAAGTTCATTGTTTGTGATCTACTGCTCGAGCGCAGAGCTGATGTTCTAGAAACTCGATTGTCTAGTTGTCAACAATATGTTCACTTCATAACTCACATTGGTGAACTGGCGTTCGAATTTAACATTCCTGGCTCTAATAACCATCGGAAGGTCATAAACACCCTGATGTGCGGCCCTCTGATCAGGTGTACACTGGGTACAACAAACCACCACTGATATCTCTCGCAATCCTGAGCATGACATCAACACTCTGTCCAGTTCACTCCAACCCAAAAATTCGGGGATATTTCCAACATCTCCAAAGCGATGGAAGCACAACAAGTGGATGCTTTCCAGTGTAGGTGAACACTCAAGAAAAAGGTCCCGCAAAAACCTGAAGGGATGTTCTTCCTCGAGATAGCCATCTCGAGTAGTTATATAAATACGTGTCGAGAAACGCCGTAGACGGGTCATCCTGGATAGCCGAATGCTTTGGGCATATTCTTTGTTATATTTATAGGCTGGAAATTCATATTGACTGATTCAGTCAATGCGGCAGCATACTGATTTGAAACATACCGTCATGAGTGAGAAAAAGGTTCAGATCCTCAAGCGAACTCTGGCATGCACTGAGTAATCTATCAATATCCTTCGGCCTGTCGCCCTCGCTTTCACGATATTCAAGATGTAGTTTCTTCAGCTTGGTAAATGCAGTCCGTCCAAGGGCAGAAGACAGCAAATGCAGTCCGAGTATCGAACAACCATTCTTTCTATTATCCATCTTGAGCTCCTCCAGAGAAGGCGATATCAACGGTTTCTTTAATCCACCGGGTACGACGGAGGGCACGAATATCACCCGCTCGAATTCAACTCTTCGCAACGATTGACCCCAAAGAATGATCTGAATGGGAAAAAATTCCAAGCTGGCCAACTTGAGTTCCCGAAGTGACGGAAGCTGTAGGACTGTAATCAATCCATTCACAAGTTCCCCATGCCTTAATTGCAGCCCAGCCCCGCGGACATCCAACTTCTCTAGAGCTGTGAGCTTCTTGATAAATCCTCCTAGCATGTAGTCCACGGCTTTCCCCCCTCCATGCATTCCCCAGACACCGTATTGATTTTCGATCTTTAGATATCGAATGAGCGATACAACGTTGGTATCAAGATTTGTGTGTACGACTGTATGAATCAGTCCTCCTTCCTGAAAGGCCGCATCACCTCTATCGCAGCTAATCTCCAAGTCCCGGAATAACCTTCTCTGACAATTTCGTTGAAAATACGAGCACGAGAGGGCGCAGGCCTGAAGGGTTTTCTTGTCATCCACGGCATTGATTATATTCTCTACAATTTCTAGTGGCAGCTTCTTCTCCCTACAATCATCCATTCCAGTACGTGTCTCGGATAAACGGCTGTTGCTGAGGATCATAGCGTCCAGAATCTAAGAAACACCGATGTTATGATTGCTATCCGCAGGAAAAACGGTCGTTGGGCGAACCAACGATGCTGAACGTTCTGTTTCAATTCTGCGTCAGGGGTTAGTTGTGATGAGAGTTGTGGTGAAGATATTTCGGGAATAAGAAACAAGAATCGTTCAGGATTAAGGGTAGATACTCGGCCACCCAAGCAATGCCGCGGGAAGGTCTAGAGGGCGGGTTGACAATGTTCCGTTGACTGATGCTTCCCCAGGTACCAGTGCAGCTGTCGGAGGCAGGTACCTCTGAGTTATCACTGCTTCCCTTCCATTGATGATCTTCGTTTGTCTATCCGGGACCAAACATTTCAGAATTTCCGATCCGGATGAAACTCTTCCGATTCGAGTGTGATGGGGAACGTTTAGATCTCAGAACAGCAGTCACATCTACAGAGGCCCAGGATCCTAGGGTTCAAGCTATTATACTCCGATTCGGATATTGGGGACATGCGTACGTGCATAAGAACTTTCTTTGGTTCAAACAAACAGTAATAAATCTTAGCCTGGTTGTCGGGTTGGAGTTTGACCTTCAACCGAAATCCAATATCCAAAGGGATCCACTCGTTCGCATTTGCAGTCAATTCGGCTCAGTGTGAATTTCGCCATCTATCAATATGGTACTAGTGTGGCAAGGAGAGATGTCATTCTCACACTTGCCAAATTACCTGCACAATTGTCATCGGGATCATCCCTCATAGAGCTCTATGATCTCGTAAAACATTCCGATCGCCTCAATCTACGCTGTGGAACCCTGAACCTTAATGAACATCTGATTTCGTTCATATAGGCTCCTTGAATGGAAAGAAGAAAGGGCGATTTTTGTGAGATTACATTTCCAGGGCTCAGGGTCGTCGTCGATCGAGCAGGCTTTCTGCGAGCAACACTTGTGGAATTACTCAGGACGAAACCCTGACAATTGGCATTGGTCACTGCTTGAAAATTCCGTTATGCCATGAGTTCATAACTACGACTACGTGATGTGAGAGTACAGTTATATGACACGCCAGTAAACTCTCATGCAATTGTAGGAGGGGTATTGAACTCAAGCCTTCGTTCGCAGGATCCAGATCATCTCTAGGCTCAGGGTTATACCCACTAGGCTCAGGGGACATCAAATTGAGCATGACCAGCTTAACATTTTTTCTCAGGCTGAGAACATGAACCCTCAAGGTGCAGAGTATGAGAGCCTCAGCAATTGATAGCAGGTCAAAAGTCTGTCTGCATCATGGAATCCGAGGAAAAATTGAACGATGACAACTGATTCAAAATGCTACACACACAGTTAATGATACATTGTATACACCATGAGAGGACGCAGGAAAACGTCTTTTCCAGTACACGATATGCTGTTGCTATCGCCAGAACAGAGTACGAATAGCCAGGCGGAATGGGAAAAACATGATAAATCCCAAAAAGTACAGGAGTCTGACAGGTGTCTCGATAAATTTGTCAAGAAAAGTGACCATATTATCCTCTTGCTGGATCCTCTCCGACTGCACAGGAGTGGTCGTTCTATTTTGTGAGAGTACAGGGGTTTGCCAAGGCTCAGCAATAGACTTCCCTCCAAACCATTGCAGTGGATAAGATGTTTGCTTGGGAAAAACGGATTGAGCAGCCGTCACGGTCACCCCCGGTGACGTCGTAATCCCATTTCTCGCTCCAACGCTTGATTCGAGCTCCGAAGGGATAACGACAGATTTCTTCAGGATTTGTAGTCGTTCATCCTGTTCATCCCAACGTTTCTGGTGTTTTTGCAGAGAACGTTTCACAGAATCAAGTGTGTCATCCACGTGATCGAATATTTCTTTCGAAGTCTCTTTGAAACGAACCTTCATTCCATTGAAAGACCTTTCGAGTTTATCTATTCGATTGTTGAGAGCAATTATGTCTTTATGTAGATCACGAATAGGTGCTTGACTGGAGGAAGGAGAATGATGGATAAAATTTTGAAGGTCATCCGTGCGACGATTCAGGCGTTCTATGAGATGTGACCAAGGCCGGATCCCAGTTGCCATCACGAAAAGGCTCGTACTAAACCAGGACATGATTTCAGGCCCAAGAATGAAATGCGTCGCGTATCGCAACAGGGCAGCTCCAAGAAAGGGGGAGACTGCCGTGAATGCTAGACAGAGTACCTCGACCTTTCGAAGCTCGGTTATTGCAAGTTTACGGTATCTATCTTCGGAGTTCAATGGCGAAATATTTGGGAGCTGATTACGGCGCTGAGCTTTCTGGTACAGCTCCCATGGTACTATATGCACAAAAGTTAAGGAGTATATTCATATCGAAAAATATGCAGACGATTGACCTTCGATGACCTGATGGAGGTAGTACACCAGGAGTGCCAGAAACAAAAGATTTTTGATGTGATCCCCACCTGTCAGCCAGTTCCCGACAGGAGAAACGAGAGCCAACAGCACAGCAGAATCAAATTTATACCAAGCGCTCCTGTGAAACTCCTCAGGAATCTGCCTAGGGTAACTCTGGGTATCGTAGTCGTGGAAATGGTGGTGTTCGTGACTAATAACGGTTGGAGGAGCCCCTAGACTTGACTGTTTATGTGTTGATAGAGCGCACTGCCGAAGCCCCGGCCTCGAATGACTCTGGTTATGACTCTGGTTATCAGATACAGGTGTATTGCGTTCGGGTACTTCTTGTTCTTGATCAGAACCAGTTTCGGTGAAGTATTCATCTGATTCCTCTCCGTCATGAGCGACATCTGTAAGCAGATTCATGGTATCGAGGTGGTATACAGGTGTCGTCGGCGTGAGTCTTCGCCCCAAAGACCTGTCGGCCATGACAGGTTATGTGAATCGTGGTGATCGTGATGGCACACGGCCACGTGTATCATGTCCTGGGCGCTGATGACTTGGCAATGTGGAGAACAAGAGGCAGCACAAACTTGAGAGGAAAAAAACAGTATTCTGTACAGTATTTCTGCTCAAAGGCGATTGCAACGATTTCAGGTTTGTGCCCAGAAATAGCTCTAACGCCAATGATGATCATGTACTTCGCTTCAATCCTAGATATGTTTTGTGAATCTCCAAAGAAGCTCTCCCACCAGTCAGCCAGTGCCATTCACTTGAACAATTCGTCTTCTTGTCCTGACTCTTTAGACGGTCATACCGCTTGATAGTCTGGACTTCTCGTAAATGTACTCGTGAATGGGGGCACCTGAGATCCTGGAGATCATGTAAATGAAGACCGTATAACTAACATTTGTGCTGTCTTGTAGATGCTTGCAACGAGTGTCGACAGCAAACCTGGCATTAGTCATCGCCCATGGTAGCCATACACTTGAAATCTATTGTCTATCTGTCCATGTGAGACTGATATTACCAGGACGAGAGCCAGGACGAATACAAGTGTGATCTTGCCCAGGTGGGATATCTACCGAGATACAGAATCATGATCTGGATTGTTTCAAGTTACAATACCCTTTTTCTGGACCTTCAAGTTTTTGAAGATCAGAAACCAAATCCGAAAAGTAATAGCCGATCTCATGAAGTCGCTGCAAAAGCTCTCCTTCGCACAGATCCTTTGAAGTGTCTGGCTGAGCATTGAATAAATTTTGAATAAAGTTTTGTAGTTTGGTGTCATGTGATCCTCTGAAATTTCAAGTGTGGATCCTCGTTGTATTTTCTTTTTTCACGTCTTATGGCGTCAATCTCACTCGGTACATCCTTCAGATTACTTGGTCGCAGGAATTCCAGCAAATTGTCATCAAGGCTGAGGTGTGCTGCTGTTGTTTAACCGAAGCCCGGTACATCTGGATTCACAAATACTTCTATCAACTTGTTCAGACTTACGGCCCCTACCTTTTCGTGTTACGACCCTGCACTGCGTCGCAGTTTTTCTTCCATTCGAGAACAAGTACGTGAAGCTTTGAGGCAGTGCTATGTATATGTATTTACATCTTGACCAGAATGTGCTAAGCCTTTCGCGCAATACAACTAGAAGTCTTCTGCAGCCAAGCTGCATCCTCCCTAGCCTTGCCTTCACTCGATACTACTCGAAAGATGCGCCAGCTATACCAGAAGAAGTATCTACTGCCGTACCCGCATCTGAGCCTCTCCACAATGCCACAGAAAGTGTGTCTCCTGTCGTGGAAATTGCGTCCCCAAACTTCGATTCTATCCACACTCCTCTACAGTATGGTGACCTGTCAGCCCTCGACCTATGTCATTGGACCCCAGCAGGCATCGTACAGTGGACGATGGAAATCATTAACACGATGACTCACCTTCCTTGGTTTTGGACTATCGTTGCCGGAACTGTTTTCTGGCGTGTCATCACTATTCCAGTCTCCGCCATAGTCTTGCGTAACACCTCGCGTCTCTTGCCCTACCAAGGCGAAATTATGAAAATCTCGGCCGAGATGCAGGAAGCTAACAGGAAGGCTGACCACCTTCAACGTCAGAAGACTGCATTGAAATTGAAGGCCGTTTATGAAAAGGCTGGAATCAACCCGCTTCTTGGGTTTCTGGGGCCATTAATACAATTGCCTGTGTCGCTTGGTCTATTTTTTGGTATCAAACGGATGTGTGCAGTACCGGTGGAACAGATGAAATGGTCCGGTTTCGAAATGATTCCAGATCTAACCATTGCAGATCCAACATACATACTTCCTGCCCTTTTGGTTGCTCTGGTCAATGTGCAAATTTCCTTCGGAGCCGCTGAACTGGACATCAGAAACCGCCCAACTATGGCGCATGCTATGAATGGGTTTAGGGTATTAACGATCCTTGGCTTTGGTGTGACAGCATCACTTCCTGCAGTAAGTCGAGCTCTGACATATACTTTCACTTCATTGAGGGTTTTGGTCAGGCAGTCACTCTCTCAATCGTTACGGCAACACTAAGTCTCCTTCTACAAACACTCGCGTTCCAATGGCGACCGATCCGCCGGTGGCTTGAGGTCCAGGAATTACCTGAGAAGCAGAAACTGCCAAGCATGATGGACTCGATGAACTGGGTCATCGGAAACATGCGAAAAAGGGTTGAAGAGGCGAAGCACCTTGAGGCGCAGAGAGACAAGCGTGCTCGTGCAAGCGACCAAATGAAACAACTCCAAGAGACGAGGAGGAAACAAAAGTAGACTTGACTTATGATAATCTATTTATAATTTTCACCTTTTTATGATTATGGAATCAATGGCTGTGCAATGAGACATCTGCTCATCAACTCGAACTCGAGTTCAGCTTCAGATGTCAAGCTTCCACATAAATCTCAAACCCCTGCCGAGTGCTCTACCTGTCCCAGAAGAAGAGGAATACTACTCGTCTTGGTCCCTCTTCCTTGTTTGTGTGTTGCTAGTGTTGTCACTATGGACGAGTTATTACCTGCAAATCAAGAAGATTAAAACTGTTCACGAGACATTAGTCAGTATCTTCGCTGGAATGGTGGTTGGATTGATTGTCAGGTTGGCGCCTGGAACGATGATCAGAGACATGTTGGTGAGTACATGATCTTCCCTCATACGACTGAGAGCAACTTGGTTCAGCGCTCTTCATTTATATTTCCTTCATGGACTGGACGTCGCATGCCAGGCTGATTTCAACTTCTGACTGGTATGTCTTTGCATAGATAACTGACTGCCTCTTCTGCAGACATTTCGACACACGTTGTTCTTCAACCTCTTACTCCCACCCATCATTCTCAATTCAGGCTACGAGCTTAAACAGGTATGCGATTTTCCCTTTGTCGTGCAATCCCTGAAGCCGATTGTTTCGCTGTATATCAAATAATCAACACTCCACAGGAGAATTTCTTTCGGAATTTTGGCTCAATACTAATCTTCGCATTTTTTGGGACTTTCATATCTGCTATCGGTGTGGGGTGCGTCTGAAAATTATCCTTTGCGCCTATTCAGTGAGCCTCTTCTGTAAACTGATCACTCACAGTACAGAGTTTTGGTATACATATACTCGTTCCTTGGTCTAGAATCACTCGACCTCACTCTATTGGAGTGTTTGATCTTTGGGTCGACATTATCCGCGACAGATCCGGTGACAATTCTGTCAATTTTCAACCAATACAAAGTTGACCCCAAGCTCTACACCGTAATTTTCGGCGAAAGTTTGTTGAATGACGCTGTCAGTATTGTCATGTATGAGTATGTACCCTTCCGCTTCCCGAGCAATCTTCATTTCATAACCAGCTGAGTTTTTTTTGTCTAATCCAGGACTCTCACGCAATTCCACAACTCCGAAGTCTACCTCAAATCTATTTTTCATGGCATCGGTATCTTTCTGGTCAACTTCTCCGTCTCCATGGCCCTTGGTGTGGCTTTTGGACTAGGAATGTCACTTCTCCTCAAGCATTCCTATTTGCATCAGTACCCTTCCATTGAATCCTGCCTTGTCGCTCTCTGTGCTTATACTTGCTATTTCTTCTCTAATGGACTCTCAATGTCCGGCATTGTCTCGCTCCTCTTCTGTGGCATCACACTCAAGCACTACGCTTACCATACCATGTCACGGCGGACCCAGCGGGCAAGCAAATATATCTTTTCAACCCTGGCACAGCTTTCCGAGAACTTCATTTTCATATATCTCGGAATGGCACTATTCACCAGTGCACCTGTATCAGAGCCCTTGTTTAGCTATGTCAAGCCGTTGTTCATCACGATTACTACTGTTGTTGTCGTTTTCACTCGCTATGCAGCAGTCTTTCCACTTTCGACAGGGATCAATTTCTTCTTAAAATATGTGCGAGGACAAAGGTCTGAAGAATTGCCTCATTCCTATCAAATGATGCTTTTCTGGGCCGGATTGAGGGGAGCTGTGGGTGTGGCACTGGCAGCGGGATTCACAGGACGTAATGCTCAAATGATGAGGACGACGGTGCTGGCTGTTGTTGTCCTTACTGTTATCGTATTTGGTGGCACCACTGCCAGGATGCTTGAAGTTCTAGGCATCAGAACAGGCGTAGAAGATGATGAAGGAGGAAGTAGCGACGAAGACGAAGGTCCACTGTTTGGTGCTCCCCCATCCTCGTCCTCTGGATACTTGGGGCGAAGTGCTCGTGGTCGAGGCAACTGGGCTCGTTATTGGGAAGAGGCGGAGGGCTCTGCTTTATCACCCACAGCCAGAAACTTCAATGTCTCTGCTGCGGCTGCGGCAAGAGTGGGAACTCACTATGCTTCGCGGTTCAATACCTATAATCACCATTATCAACCTCAAGACGCTGCACATATGGCGAATGCACCCATATTCTCGGCTGCCTCTAGCGACTCATACGAATCGGATGGAGCTGAAGTCTTACCTCTTGCACCTACTGCTATTCAACATGATACTAACCTGAGTGGGGCCACCAACGATACGTTATCATCCAATCCATCCAATAACCCTAGTAATATCAATACGCAACCCCGGCGAGCGTTGAGCGGGATCATCGGCGAGGACGGGCGATGGTTCCACAACTTTGATGAGAGATTTCTCCTGCCTCTATTCTCGAATGCAACCGCAAGCCGGACATTCCATGCAAGGAAAAGTGCGAGAAAACCCAGTGGGCGTGGATTGAGTGGAACTAGCTCGCCTAGATTTGGCGAGGCTACTGGAAGAGTCAGTGGAAGTGGAATGGCCACACCTGCAGATAGCGAAGATGAACTCTATGGCGTTGATGCTGTAGAGTTGAACTTGAATTCGAATGTGGGTGATTTGGGAGGGGCGTCCGGTCCCAGTAATAGAACGAGTGCGGGCTCGAGTGCAAGTGAAAGTGGAGGAGCCAATGGAGGTGTAAAGAGGATATTAGTTGATGAAAGTAGAATAGAACGAGGATTGGCGAGCCCGACTTTGAGAGGGAATGTCAGTTCCCCTTGGGACGATGCTAGATAGGTATATTTACAATGTACCTATCTTTTTAATATTGTGGTTGCTCGACTATTTGTGCCCTTTGCTGAAAGTGGATATGAATTTGGCTGGAATTTAATCAAGTTCTGGTTCCAGCCTCTGGCTAAGGTCCTGGGCTGAATTAAAATTGCTAGCTATAGAGAATCATCTGAACAGTTTAAATCAGCTTAAAGCTATATGATGTCAGGCAAGGAGCTCGCATCTGAAAATACTGGTGCCCCTATCTTGGCATTCAGACTCTTACTGCTGACTTCCTACTAGGCATAGAAAATACCAGCCTGCAGGTCAAGAAACAAGAAAAGTTTGGAATATCCATAAATAGGCTCGATGGGTTCACTACAATGAAAAGAAGTACCTAACTAGGTGACTTGAAGCCTGAATTCTAGATTGGGTCTACCACATCCCTCTCAACCAGCCTTCCATGAATATTCATAAATGTGAGAGACCAGAAAACTAGACATGAAGCGACCAAAAAAAAAGGCGAGTCGATTGTCAACAAAATTCAGGTACAATGAGACAGACTTACACTGAGATCATCCAGCCGAGCGTTCGAGAACTGGAGCTTTCACAAAACTCTGGGAAGGATTACTGTATCAGGCCTCCACTTCAAAGACGAGTGATCCTGCTCTGAGAAATGAAATCCAGATTACGTTTATGTTCACAGCATCTGTCTTCAGTAGAGCTCGCCAGTGAAGACAAAGTGCACCAATCAGGATAATGGGATGTGTCTGTTTTACCAAGCATATAGACAAGATGCAGAAAGTATGGGTGTGTGTTGGCTTCGGATGGTACTTCCAATGACGTACTTAGCTTTACAGTAATTTCCTTATGGTTGACATCTCATGTCAGTCTCATGTCAGTTTCGTCCTGCGCATCACTGATTGAAAAAGATCAACCGATGATGGCGCTCCAGCGATGTCCGTCCGGGTCAAGTCCAAGCCGAGAAGCTGTCAAGAAATCCACTAGCCTTCTCCCTTTTCACTCATAACATCCGAGTAACCACTGTTTGGCATATCATGATCACAAGCTTCCCATAGACACGCCCCTGACATTGGACCCATCTTAGTACTAGTTTTGCTTGCTGCGGAATAAAAATGCTGAATCCGGAAAAAAAAAATTGAACACGTGGTCTTCGTGAGGTAGACGGTGATATGATAAGTCAGGAAAAATCGTTACAATGGATACCAGGACGAAGATGCTGTATTTCCTCCTCTCCGATACGACATCTATTTTTTGCTGAGAGTCTGATACATACAGGGTGAGAATTGGTCTTCTCTCGCCCTTCAGAAATTTGCTTCCAACTTCACTTTGGGTCACTGTACAATACTCTATCGGTTCATCGGAGGTGGGAAATCACTACTATCCATTGTCAGACATAGTCACACGATTTTGAAATGCTATTTTTACACAGATAATCAATTAGATTAATCGATAGAAATTTATAAAAATCAAGATGACAGTCCCAGCAGATCATCAACCCAGATGTTGAATCACTAGTCCAGTCACAAGGAAACTTGGAGGGGGTAATTATCGTACATGGGTACCAAAACGAAACGAAAGGCTTTGGACGTTGGGCATAGCGAAAACGAGATTAGCAGAAAACCGCTAAACAGATCCGCCGGACACTAATATGGTGAGGAAATCGAACTATGACGGATGGTTCTCGGTCATCATCCTTCACATCGAACGGGAAGTATTTTTTCATTCCCGGATTGCTAACGTGAATGGCATTACATTAGATCTGCACGTCGAAGATGCTCACGCAATATGGATTCTTCGACTGATATAAAGAATTTGATCAGCGCATGATCATGCCACAGAACTATCAGGGACATACCAGCCCCCAGTGTGACAGCCGTCGATTTTGTATCCTACAAGAACGAACGTATATGAGCATCAACGGTATTCCAAAGAGGGAAGAAAGAGCACAAACTATAACGGAAGTGAGATGGACATAGAAAGGTTTGGGGGAGGGAGAATATTGGCGTGCGATCTCTTTAAAGTGTTGTTGGAAGTCTGAGTGTGGGAAAACATAAGTAGCGAGTCAAGACAGGGAGTAACGCATACTCACACCGAGTTGCAGTAGGGAGATCATTTGCACGATTGTGATAACTCGGCACGGAGTCTCTGATGCGTACACCTCTTTGGAGCTTGGCTTGAAGGAGGTCACATTTATTGAGGACTGATGCCAGCAACTTGAGAAAGTAGCATACGACAAAAATAGAACTTACAAAGAATTAATTGTGCCTCAGTGAGCAATTTGCATGAGCATACGGACTTCCACAACAGATAGCTATCTTCTAGTCGATTCACTCGACGGTCCTCAGTCAACTTTTCATCAAACGGAGAAACTAGATCGTTGGCAAGGGTCAACAGTTGCGAACCAGGACAATGATTAAATGATACCGACTTGGTCTAAAAAAAGCAGTATCAGACAGAAACAAGACAAAAGTAGAAAATTCCCTCTCACGCTAAGAAAATAATAGCGTCGACTGGCCAGAGTCATCAACTTCCTGTATATTCGAGAGCTTCTCGACTCACCATCTTCAAAGTACGGATACCACGCGGCGCGCTGGAATGATCAGGCATGAAGGTGGAGTTAGCAGAATGCTCTGTGAATGGCAGGGCACTCACAGTACTCCTGGTGCCTCCAACATCATATAAACGCCATTCTTGGCCTACAGTCTTGCCTATTCCATCTCACTATGAGTCAAATGTAGGAATAAGAATATGTATCTGTCAGACCATGATCAAAAATGAATCTGTATTCTTGCACGCCCAAAGTCCTGAGACGGGCCCGAATAACATCATCATCAGATGGCAGGTAGCTTTTGACAGCTATTCGTTCTGCATCATTGAGGAAACTAGAGCCGACCTCAGTGAAGAGATTTGACACCAAGTCGGAATACTCACAAACCCGGAGTATCCTCTATTCTCGCTTTCTGCCGCGAAAGGGCCTCCCCAACAGTGGGGTCCTCCCATAAGGTCTTGATATCCTCCCTACAACTTGCGATGATCTCAGCTATCTCGTCTTCCATAGTTCTAGAAGCCTTGTCCTTATTCATGTCATTTGGTGCCTCTGGGCGATTTCCTGGACTCTTGCGGAATTTGTCAAGGGCCGATTTCCATCCATTTGAGGAATTAATGGAAAACTCAGATGGGGCACGGCGACCCGAGTAGGACTCAGGAGAGCCTAAGGAGTAGACTTCAGTACTAGCAGCGCCCAGTTGTTGTTCTAGTTCGCGCTGTACTTGCTGGAGTGGAGCAAGTTGGAGGCGAAGCTGTTTGTGTTTGTCCTTGAACTTCAGGGGTGGCAATGTTCTGACGGGTCGGATGGGAAGTTCTTCAGTAGAATCATTTGCTGGGTAACGGGGATAGGGTAGACCGGTCATTTCTGCAGACATGTGTTCGAGAACTTCATTGACGTTGCGAACCAAGTTGAGGAATATGACTGCGCGCCAAGACGCTCGTTCCTCCGACCATTCGCGTTGCGCATAGGTGAGTTGGAAATCTGGAGTGAAATCAGCAAGGACAAGCAAGATGGGACAAAGAGCGGACTTTTGAGTGTAGCAGTCTTGCCACTTTCACTCTGACCTAGACAATGCTTTCCATGAGTGAGAAACGGCTGCAGAGCATAAGGTACTCGCCTAGCAGAAGCAACTTGACTGGCCTTTTTCTTCGTCGCTCGTTCTCTCTTTCTTGCTTGATTTGCTCGTCAATCTCGTCACTCACCCTCTTGGCCTCGGCCTCAGCTGCCTCTCGCACCTGGCGCTGCTCCGGGGTTTCGTCCGCCGGCGGCTGAAGTGCCAGAGTAAGTGGGTCATCGTCAAGCACAGGCGGACTCATTTTTTGCGAAGGAGGATGTTGACGATTCCAACAGAGTCACGTACAAAGCAGAATGAGTTCCGACATCACCAGGAAATATCAAAAGTTGTAAATCCATGCAGCATCACGCTCCTTCCCGGCCGGTTTAGCCATACCGGGTCACTGAAATGCACAGCAATGTGTATATCGCCTTGCACAGCTCCTAACACAGGACGAGCCACAGTATGGGAGAAACCCATTTGACATTGCAATGAAGTGATTGGCATGAAACACCTTGATAAATAGGGATTATAACAAAAGGGGATGCCGCACGATGTAGAGGATCTACATTTTGTTTTTCTAACAGGGAATCCAAAACTATTCTGTAGGTCATTTTTCCCATTTCAAATCCAATAATTGGGTGATTGAGCATGTACCGCTTGTCAGGTGCAGCCCATCAAGCCGAATAGCGATATCATCCAGGAAGAATAGAAGGAAACCCAGCGGGCTGATTCAGACCTCAACAATTATCAATAACAGTTGATCAATCACAATCATCTTTCTATCGTGTGAACCATCAAACTTGATCACAACCGCAGTCCCAATCCTCAACTATGTTTCAATGACCCATTACCAAAGTCAGATAAAAAAAATCAGATGGCCCTGGATAAAAGAGTACACGCACACACATACATGTTCGTGCACAACATCATTTACTGATCCAAGAATGTACAGTAGACCCTTGTCGTCGAGAGGTCTCGAAAGATCCATAGAAACCGGGGTTCGTGATCTGGTAGTACGCCGCTCGAGCAACAATTAAGTTTTCTGAGCCAATGGATCCAGTCTAGACTCTGCCCAAAAGGAGTTCGATATATGTATGTAAGGACCCACTGGAAGGGAAAGGATAATTTCTGGGGCTAGTACTAACTGGGACTATTGCTTGAAAATTTCGGGAGAACCGAAAACCTACAGTTCAAGCAGAATAGGCATGAGTTTCAGATTTAGTGTTCCTGAGACATGTCATCATTAGTCGGTTGGAATACATACACGGCCTTTGCAGGATAAGGCATGGTCAAATTTTCCGCCAAAGACGGGTCCAGAACGAAAAGGTGTAAAGTAGTTTGTCCACCATTTCCAGCAACGCGGCGTATTCAGTTTGCTTTGGTTAGTCCTAATTGACGGCCGTTTACGCCACGTCTGTTCTAGAACTGCGAGATTAGACCTGCGAGATTGACCAGGTTGCAAGAAAGCTGGCTCAGGTTCTGTTGTAATGGACCTGAGGTGGTCCCCAACTGCAGATAGACCAAGGGAATGGAGACACTTTCCCAAGCCAGCCAGTTCATATGACCGAGAGTGGTCTCAAGCTCCAATAAACGGACTGGACGATGAAGCCAACATGGGTCTAGGAATCTCAGGGCCCTGGATCAGTCCTGCATCTCTCGAGCCCATCTCATACACACCCGCAGGATTGACAAACTCGTAACTTGTGCTGAAAAAGGCATTGCAGCTCTGCGGATCGTCGCCTTATCCCTACTCGTCCTCGGAGCTCTACAAAGATCGCACATCTTGTGGCGAATTACTTCTCCGTGACAAACCCCGACTCGACGGTCTAGACTTCTCCAACTGAACCCTCAACGTTTCGATGAACATACCTCGCATCCCCCATGGCCGCCTGTGAACTTTACTTGACACACAAAACTTCATCTCCGCGACGGTGACCTGCTACTTGAGCGAATCTGTTATGCTCACCTCGTTCGAGAAATACAGGAAACGTCTGGGCTCCGTTGGGATAGGTCTCATAAGTTGTTCAGCATCAACATGCGACCGAAGGGAGATCTGAGATGTTCAATAGGTTTTCACGAGCAACAAAACCAAGATAAACCTCACCTCCCAAAGCCAACTTAGACCTTAGTTCACCGTGGAATCTCTGGAAGCTTGCAGACTTCCTCGGAGAGCAGAGAGCCTCGTAAGCTGCGATTCCTTTTACCATTGTCAAACCACGTGGAGCGCGTCGCCATGGATTAAGACCTAGGGTTCTGGTGTTCTGAAGTTCTCACTTTGCCCAGTTTGAAATCTCCTATAGCAGTTGTGGTAGATCATGGCTTATGTGAACGTGACTTCAGCAGGTGATCGAGGGTCCTACATTTGAAATGTCTCGCGGCACTCAAAGTCAGACTCACCTGCAGAAGAAAACAGTTTAATGTCTTCATTGTCTTCATTTACTTCGATGCGTGGTGTTTACGACAATCCAGGAACAAGACTCGATACACTGCTAATGAATGTCTCGACCTCACGCTTATTATGTGCACATAGAGTGCGATTTCAGCCCCCTTATGCGATAAATCAGGCATTGGCAATGCTGGAAACATATCAATTGGACAAGACCCCAGTTTGACCTTTGAATCCTGGTAGCACACAGGAGGGCAGGTTATTGCATGTGGCAACCAAGTTCAAGCATCAATGAGGCAATCCACCAAGCGCAATGCCGCTCAATGGCCGCAGGTAATGCGGGATGAGGTATCCCAGTTCTCTTCATAACTATATAATTATTTCATTCTGGATATCAGATTTTTACAGAACAGGGAAAAAATAGAGCGGCTGTGAGTGTACATGGTTAACGAGAAGGAAGACGAGTGCACAAAAGTTCACGAGGGATACCAGTGCCACAAAGGGATAAATTGGGCAAGGCATACATAGATATGGAAAAAATACATTCCGTTCGAATACGCACCCAGAGTAAGAGTGGAAAGCAAGGACCGCAAGCAAGAAACAAGGAAGAGAACAAATCAAACAACTAGCTTGATCGGTCAATCAGTTCGCAGACGCTTGCCATCTCGATCGCCCTCGCTTTCACCGGCTCTGGTGGATCTGTCGGGCACCTCCTCGCTCTTCCGCTTTGCTCCAGGGACTATGTCGGCATTCTTATTCGGAACGTTTGGAGACCTGACGGCCTGAGATTGGGAAAATGATTGAGAAGCAGCAGAAGTAGTTACGGGAGCAGCACTCTTCCTTGTAGTATTTCGAAGCGTCTCGAGCTCGAGCTCGAGCCGTTGACGAACGGAGCGCTCTTCTTCCCACATGCGCTTGACCTCTTCAAGCTGATTCTGAAGATCACCCATGGCCTGATCCATCAGTAATTTCTCCAATGTCCATTTCTCGATATTCCGAGCTTCGTTCTCTTTCAAATGATGGATATATTGAACAGAGCGTGCAAGGATTGCACCCTTGGCTTTTTCTCCATTTCCACTCGGAACTATTCGGCCAAGCTCGTTGATGCCTTCGTTGATATTGCCGCGACGCCGGCGTTCGACTTCTTTCTGTTGTCAAGAAGGTGAGATATTGTCGTACTCTCTGAGACAGAATAGCACTAACATGATTATCCTTCCGCTGTCTCGTCCACTCATCGCTTCCCATCGCAGGATTCCTGCGGCGACCACCACTTGTAACGGATACCGTGGGAGACCCAATAGTCTTATCAGCGGTGTCAGAATTACCGGTTACAGCCTGAACAAGCTGTGCCGCCTGTTGCAATTGCTGGACACTTCGTTCGTCGCTGACTGAGCCCTCTGGCCGAGGTGGTTGAGAAGCTGCGGATGTTGCTTGAAGGGCGACGGCACTCAATTGACCAAGATTAGGAGGTCCACGAGGATGAGACGAAGGACCGGGGTCATTGATACCTGGGAGACCCGTGGACGTGCCCTGTGGTGGATACTGGGCAGCACCAGGGCTGAAAGCAGCAAGATTCGACAAAACTTGTGCGGCATCTTCCTTTGTGTTGCCTTCATTCAACTGGTCGAAAAGAATCAATCAATGCGGCAAACAGTATTACCCAAGAACAAAATTGAAAAAAAAGACAACACTGATGCCCCCCGTGACTTGCATGAAATGCGCTCGTGCTAACCATCGCGACGAGGCGCGAACGACATATGATCACGTGTAGCTAATTACCACGACTGATGCAACACAGGAAATCGATCCGACCACGGAAGATAATAGAAAGTGTGGATACAAGAAAAAAAGATCCTCTCGAGAGGAGCCTAATACAAGCACATATGACTCACCCTGCCGAGCAAAGGGAGATGGCGGAGTATGGATAAGATTTGATTATGGTCAAGGCCTTGAAGTTGGATATTGTTTAAGTCAGAAGCGGCTGGAATAGAACTAGTTACGCCTGCTTGAGATTGAGGCGCAGGAATTTGAAGGGAGTTTGGTGTTGATTGGACAGGTGCAGAATCATGGGTGGGCTGAGATGGAGGTGCCATTGCGATTTAAGCGTCAATGTATAGACCTAGAGTCGATAATCTACGAGAGGGAAACGGTGCCAATTAATGTTGGAATATCGGTGATAGTGGCGGCTACGATCTTCGCAAGCGGGTTCAAGTTGATACTGACAAAGCGGTTTCGAGCTAAACAATATCAGAAGGAAGGCTATAAGCCTCGGGCTATGATTGGTCTCACAAAGACCTAACGATTTCAAGAAAAATACTGTATTTGCACAATAGACGCTTGTTGTGAAGTGAGGAGGGGGGGAAATATGGGGGCGTGAAAGTCACGACCAGACGTGATCACAAACCCTGTGACCTGGAAGGTCATACCTTTATCACGCTTTTGAAGTTCTCACGCCACAAAAATCACATGGTCAGGTGCTTGGATATCATATGCTATCATTCTCCCACGCCTTTACACCTGTATGTTTGCTGTATGTTTGCAGATATATCTGTATATTACCATAGCATAGTATATAAACATAACCCAAATCACGCAATACCAAACCCAGCCTTGAGCTCTTGTACAAGATGAGCCAGCTCTCGGTCATTATCATCCTTTGACTTTCGGGCTTCTTTAATGCAGCGTGGACATGTACATATTCCAAAACCCCATGCTTGTAATTCATTCTGTCTGACTCGATATGGGACTTGCGGATTCACGTAAGTCACCAGCAGTTCTTCACCCACCCGAATATCTCGCTTCGCAATTACAGTAATACGTGCGAGGGCTATACGCTGGTCTAGGTGACGGACTGACACGTTGGGCTCGCAAGAATGGTTCAAATGCGAGTGCAATGCATATAATCCCCCATGAGCTTCGAGGTCTAGATAATGGTAAGTCATCATGACCTAAGTCAATTGAGCACTTACTAAGGTTCATGCAACCAAGTCCATGCAAGAAGCCAGTGTCATAGTCAAAGATATCATTTTGAACGCTTTCCGTTGCCGGTTTCTTCAGTATTTTTGCCAATTTCTTTGCTTCTTGCTGGCTCTTGGGTTCCTTGAATGTCTGGAGAAAAAGTTGGTGCGCCTTCTTCCAAGATTCTCTATCTGGTTCCAATTGTTCAGATCTATTCAAATGTAAGGAAAAGCCAAACAGGAGCAGTAAGGCTTACAGCCTGAAGCTATACTTAAAGCGTTCTTCCATACCTAGCTCAGCCAGGGAGCGAATAAATTCCCAGTCCTCAGTGAATGTTTTCTCATTCATCTGGTCTGCGAGGAGAAGTCTACTCATACACTGGGCAAGCGCATGCAATGTCATCCACTCAGTTTCCCGGACAAATTTGAGAAGAGGGACAGAAGCTGGGTTTCTCGCAGAGCAGAGCAAAGGGTGGACCTGCGCAGACCGCACCAAACATAGACGATTGCAGAATCTCGCAGCACACGAAGAAGTCGTATTGGAGGCTGGGCATGCTAATATTAGTGGCGAGTCTCCCAGTGGTGTAGTACAGAACGCGCAGGCAAGCGATTGCGCTTGTAAATCAAAGATATCCCTAAACTCTCGATGTGATATCATGAGCCGTACATTATCATGAAACAGTGATGAGAACACACCACTCAGGTGCAATGATGAACGGATCTTCCTTCCAGATCACTTCATCCTTTATGATCTCTTGAGTAGCAACTAGACCTTTGCCTTTCTTCTTATCAAACCACCTCACTTCAACCTTTGAAGTCCATTTGGGAATATGAAGGCCAGCTACCAGCCTAGATGAGGGATAGATATCGGGGATATTCCCAGGTGCTGAGATGATGAGCCCCTGATTTTGTAGGATTTTTCTTGTCCTCTGTTCGCTAACAGTCCAGTCTGGGTATTTACTGTTTAGTTGAGCATGGACTTTAGCAATTCCGAATTCTGGATTTTCTTTTTTGAGCTGCACGATTGCCATTGTTAGCTCATCTTCGGATGGTATTGCAGGCATTCTGCCGTTGGAGCAGTGATTTGAGAAGATCAGAAAATAATCAGAAAATCAGGGTCTGGACGCGCCGGACCGGATCAAGCGCCGAAATAGCAGATGGCTCCTGTTCGGTCTCTGTCCTCCCTTGCGCATACCCACGGGAGTTGTCTACTTTCGCGACAGAATCCAAGACTATAAATTCCAAGGACAAGCCAGTTCTCCTTCTTGCTCACTGACGTGTTCTGTTCTGGTAGGATCTACTGTTGCTGTCTTGATGCTTTGTGCTTCTGTGCTTCAAGTCTGCCTGGCAACAACTCAGCTTGTACTGATATCAACATAGATCCCGCACGATGCACCGGTATAGGTACTTTTCTCATTATCTCATCCTCTATCGTGCCTGACCCCAAAATATGAGCAGAGGTCATCGTAGACAATCCTATGTAACATCAGACATTAATGAGCTCGTTGAAATTCGAGCCCGACAGCGCACATTCCATGGGGCTTATAGCCGTACCGCGCTTGGCTCCCTCGGCTATGCATTGACGATCCTCCGGCTTTTCGATACCCGGTTTCGCAAAAGCAAGTTTGAATCTTTTTTCTTTCCTCTTACCTTTCGTCCGGGCTTATGCACGGTTCTAGTTGGCCTATTATTTGCAGCTCTTGGAGCCTTCTTTCTCTTTACCTCGTTCACGCGAGCTCGTCATTCGGCACACGACTTTGCAGACTGTCATGAAGAAGCAGATACTCCACATCAGGGAATGCCCTCTGTCGGTCAAGAAGGCCGCAACTATGGGCGGCCATTCGTCACAGCAGGCTGGATTGTCATTCAAGTGACGGTTGTTGTAGCTGCTTTGGAAATCGCGATGTTAATCCTGATTCTTACTCCGGGAGAACTGTAGAAATGCTGTCGACTAAATGTGAGCTTAGTAATTGTTTGACCTTAAAGAATGCTGAATTTCCTTCCTTGTCCATAACACTATACGCGACTTCATTACAGACGTTTCATACATTGTGTACGTATCTGTTTCCACATAATTATGACGCCCTCCTGAGTTTCTGTTTGAGATCAATCGAGAATTCGAAGGATTGTTTTCAATACGGACAGGTAATTTGCAGAAGCCTGTGATCCACTTTCTTGCGTTTGAAACGCAATGTTCAATCCAAGAAAGCTTCCTTCCGTTGGCTCATATTATGTCAGATCAGGACTGAGTTTGGCTGTTTTCGAAAACTTAAGTCCTGTGTGCTTCTCTTCGGCTTGGGTGAAGCAGTAAGGAAGGATGGAGATGAAAACACATTCAGGGACAAACGGCGCAGTAATGTCTGCGAACGAAGCCTTGGGGGATAATTCTGCTCATTTGTCCCCAAGAAACCGGGTGTCGTTGCTCTCATTGGTCCTGCGGTTGCACTCTACCACAGCTGAATGACAGTTTTCGTAAGGATAGAACATTGGATGGTATCCCCACGACAACGCTACGGCATATCCCGTACTATAGGTAGCGACCGTGACTGACATCAATTTCCGAGGATGCGCTTCTCGGCAGCTCTCAGAAAGGTAAATCCGGTCAACCGGACTGTGCTGGAATCTATTCGATTCAATGTACAGATTTCACATTGAGAGGTAAACAAGGCTTTCCATTTTTTTCATTAAATCTGATCAAATTACAGTTTTCTATTCCCCGGAACACGAAATGTCTGGAGTTTAATATAAGGTGACCCTGCAAGAAAGGTCCAGAAAATGAGTGTCGAAGTCTAAATTAAAAAGGAGCCAATATACTCGAGGGTTCGTTGATATTCTCTGTGGAATGTTGCCCAAGATGCGTCACTTTGTATGTGTCTCTTTCAACGCTGCTCGCCATTTGTACGGCATATGTATGGACGCCGATCGGTGGGTGTTTTTTAATCCCTGGGAATGGTCCCGATTTACTTCATATCAGGGGGCTCAAATTGGCCCATTTATGTTCCTCAATCTAGGTCGCTCCAATGATGTGAGATGGGCGCGAACCTCTTCATTTGTGCTACTGATTTCATCGAGGTAGACTACGCACACTGCGTTCCGATCGTCAAATGTGATGTAATGGTGTTAATTTATTCACTTGCGATGCAACTTTGATGTTCTTATTTTGAAGGAAAATCCATACATCCTCGGTCGATTCAGGTTTGTTTACTGTCATTGGTCTAGAGTAGTCTAGAACTTGTCACAGTTACAGGGTCTTGGACTTATTCCTTTGTCGTCATAATCCAAGTATGGAATATGTAGCTCATTCCATCAAGCCGTATCATTCTATCAACGCCGAAGACTGACTATCGAACGTTCGTTTCGCTTTCCAGTATTGTAATTCCTATGCATTCCATTTTTCTCTTTGTCATTGACATTTACGATATCCGACGCTTCCTCGGATTCGAAAGCATCAAGTCACAAATCTCTTTCGCCATGTCGATTCTGCGACCTTGCCAGCTCACTGTAAACCCTTAATCTATTCGAAAAGCTTTTGGCCTGACGCGGCGCAAAGACATACAATTCTTCTTTGGCGAAGGGTTCGGTATCGGCTGTTGAGGTAGTCCGCTGTGTAAAAACATGCACGCTAATAACTCAACCAAGCATAGGGACATCATGTGTATCGCTGGAGCAGAGACACGCGTGCTCTTGAAAAATCCATGCGCGTAACAAGAGAATAGTACTCATTTCAACTCCATCAAAGAAAGCTTACTTGAATGTAGAGTACCTCAGAGATGGGGGAAAGATTGTTTCTAGTCCTATATTACTCATCAAGACCGCATTTGTCGATTTGTGGTATTTACCTCGAAACATTATTGGGTCCCGCACCTGCGCTCGTAGATCCATGACTGCTCATTGAAACTTGCGCAAAACTCGGTTTATAGTCTTATCTCCGGACATGGCCCATTCGGTAGAAGAGAGTCTAGGCACCCATCGGCTCTAGAGCGACGAAATACCGCCGATTCGTGATCACGCCTAGAGAAAGGTCTTCTCTCAGTCACCTTATAGCACGACCAGGAGCGACACCTTTGGCGTCAGATACATTAATCATCGCTCTGCGTATTGCAAATACAAAGTTTTCTACAGATGAAGTCTCTCCAGTCAACTCTATTAAAACCACAGGGTCATCTATTTTGACCATAGTTGATTGATACCATATGACGTCATATCAGACATTCGGTAAATTCGAACTGGTTTATGTCGACTTTTAGAACCGTTCGTAACGTGTGCAGTTGGCCTCATTGACTGGATACTACTTACGCGTGGATGCACCTCGTCTAGACTCTTCAGGGTTCTTTGAGACACCGGGAGATGCGTACAAGAAATTAGCGCGGGCGACAAAAAAAGCCTTTCCGTTGCCTTCTCTGATTGAAATGAATCTAAAGGGGCGGAAGCTGTCTTACTTGATAGTGCTCACGAGAGCCCAAAATCTCTATACCTCCAGGCGTACACAGTCTGTGTATCCCGGTTATTCCAGCTTTTATCATATGGGAGGACCTACTCTACCGGTCTCAAGCAATTGCCCACTAGGATAGTATAATCAACGTCTTATCTTGATCCGAGGTCACCGGGTACTGGAAGTTGTCCGAAAACCCTTAATGTCTGTATTTCTGTTCGCAGGCCCCTCTAATCCGGTAACAAATTTTGTCATGATATGATTATGCCAGGTCTCAGAGGATTGAGCAACTGATATTAAACGTAAAAAGCAGTACGTTGCAACATTATAATTGAAAACCAGTAGGCGCAGTCATTCGCGGTGGTCAAATTCCAGAATCTTAGAGGCACTGATTATTTTGTAAAAAACCTCGTGGATGCCTTCCTTTATGTGGTACAAATCCCGAGTCTATGACAGGCCTGGCCGTGCCTCAAGCCAATGAACCTCGGTCCTGCCATGGCTTTCAGGTCTATTGTCGTCCAGGCAAGGTGTTAGACGTGAGAGACGAGTTTCAGATTGATGGGTGTAGCCGGACCGAGATATGAATAAATTTAATAGGACAACTCAGAACATGCAGACAAAACGTCCTCGAGGAACAAGAAAACAATAGCGGCCTACTCTCTTGGCTTCTTGGGAGCGGTAATTAAGAGAAATTCGACTCACAACCTTTCATCCAGTTTGCAGCCTGCCAGATTACTATAAGAGGGTCACTGTGGATGATAAAAATTCGGTCAGAAGCTCGTCTGATCAATTCAGCGCGAGAACGGTCTCTATCGATGGTCTATTATCAGTCATTCCAAAAACCTGGTAATCGAGGACCCTGGCAAACCTGCTATTATGAAGCTCATAAGTGATAGAATTGAGTGCTTTCAAATAGGGGTGAGGGGTTAGAGCCTTTCAGAGACATAGGTTCCTGTGCTATGGTGCATCCACAGAGATCACGGAGGTGCAGAGAATAATCTGCAACCTACGTCAGTAGTTAAAGTTAATTAAAGACTTCCACCAATTTTGCGATCGTTTCCTTATTCATCTTTTCTCGGCAACGATGCCCACGACCTCAACAATCGCATGTTTGAAACAGGACTGATTGGATGGAAGATGATGGATTCTGTGACGAGAGTTCGCATCCGATCAGCCTCTTTGAGTCGCCACACACTGGTAGGTGATGTCAGTCAATTGATAAACGGTTGTCAGCTCAGATTGGAGATTTGAACTAGTTCAAGCAGCCAGGCGAGATATTTTAAAATACAATAAAGAGAATACAGGTTTGCATCTTTCGCCGAGTGGTCTTCGCGAAGACCATTCTGATGCTATTTAATCCTTTCCAGATACCAAAAATGCGATTCACGTCGGTCAGGAAGTCAACAAGTGCACCAAAATAAACAATTTTATATGTTAACGTTTGAGGTATTAGAGATGCTGGACTTATCGCCGGCGAACCAAAGCGAAGCATCCCTCATAACCCGGTACGTCGGGTGGGCTAAGTGTGTCTCTCCAGCGACCAACCAAACTCCCGTGGGTATTACCAACAAGATACCCTCTGTAAAGCCATTGCCCCCTGTCGCCATCAACCTGCAAAGTGTTGTGAGATTAGCCAGAATAAATATGGTCTGCATACGTATTCCTTCGACAGGCTTATGAATCCATCATAAGGTCTCACTCGACCAACCAGGTTGAACTGTCCCCAAGATGAGTAGCCCTGGACAGAAAAATAATCAGATTGGCGATTCGAGAATGAGTGGAAACCATACTTCTCCCATTAGAATGACATCTGCCATACTCTCCGCTTCCTTGTACTTGGAAGTATGAACATTTATGCAAGAAGCCCTTTGATATCGAAGGCTTCCGCTCCGTTGGGGCGTATGTACAGTTAAGCCTTCGCGGTCTTCTTTGATGTGTGTCCCGGTGGGAAAAAATGATCTCAGAGGATCACCCGCGGGGAGTGGGATAAGACTCGAGTCCAGGTCTAAAACAAGGTCAGAATCCGGATCTGAGAGGCCCCATGTTGTGAGGTGATATTCGCGAAGTTTCCAGGTTTGGTGATGACGTGCCACAACAGACTTTTGCAGGGCATGAGGTGGGGCACCACCGAGGATGGCTGCGTATGCAGTAAATTCGGTGTACTAGAAGTTGCATGTGTATCAACCAAAGTCGGAGGATCGGGCTTTACATACCGTAAATTGACCTTCCCAAAATCCTTCTGCACTGTATCGATCGACTGTTACCAAATGGCGAAAGGAGAAACACCTGGTCCACACCTACCTACCAGGTTTGAATGCTTCAGTAAAATGGGCGTTGTGTTCTTTTTCAGCCATTGACTTGCATCTGGCCCATTCACTGTCCCATTCCGAACTCGACTTTATGCGGATGACCGACCTGGGCGGATGGAGTAAGGGTCCGGTATGGGTGTGTGGATTGACAAGGGTCAAGAAAGAGAGTATGGCGGGAATTGCGACAGGTAGGAAAGTCAACTCAATTTCCTGGTCGAAGTGTGTAATGCGATTTGAGGGATGGGAAATTGAGGATGGAAGGAAATCCGTCCACGGGATCACAGAAATGTTATACTGAAATGATTAGATAGATAATATCCGAGAGAGAACAAGCACTGAGCATACTCTTTGAGCTGCAAGCGCGAAAGCTCCAAGGACATCAAGAGTTTTATCATCAGGCTTGCGGCCGTCTAGTCGACCCTTGGATAAGCTATGTATACCAATTCCGATGTCCAATGACTGACCTGGTTCCATAAGTAACCAATATAACCACATTGCTAGCGTTGTGTTTTGATCTCCGAGGGGCCACTCATTATTTTGGATCATATGCATCGCCTTTGAAGCGCCATCATGACTGAACCAGAAGTCGTTTAACCAACAGTCGAGCTTGCCGTACTCCCTGAGCTGCCTTTCGTTTTTCCCGTCACTCTCCAACAGCCAAATACATGAACGCAAAAGAAGCAGATGCAACGTGTCCTGCGGTTCCTCCCCTTTCGGCTGATAAGCGTCCATCCGTGTTCGTAGACGCTTCAGATAAATGAATCTTCGCCTGAGTTCCGCCGATATTGTGATTGGGGAAAGAGACTCCTTCCCTAGACGCCTCATTGCGGGTTTCAGATCAAACTTGTGCGTGAAGACACGGGCATAGAGGTGAGGATTCGAGGTAATCGAGAGTTGAGAGTAGATTCGGCGGCTGGAAACGAGTAACGGGACAAGATCGGATGGGGGACCCACGAAAGTACTTGTAGCAAGGAAAAAAGCGATATGTTCGAGCACCTCCTGTGGAACGGTGTCAAGGGGAGACATCGTAATGGTAGTAGAGCAAGTGAAAAGGTCATGCGCCGGTTTCATATGTGGTAGCCGGTGCCCACTGTAGGATTAAGCATTTCAACTCTGGCTCCAGGATCTGAATCTCGCATTTATTATTGCACACTTTCACAGCCTATTGTTCCATTTGCATTGTGAGTAGCGTGCACAGTAGCCAGTGAAGCGGCCAGTGATTCTATACCTCGGCCAATCAGATCAATCATTGATCGCATTATTGATGGCATGATTATCTTCGATTTCAAAAATTTTGAGATCATTCCCATCTTGTCTCACAAAATGTCCGTGGATCTAACCAAGCTCAACGAACACCTCGCCAAAAGGTCATACGTTGAGGGGTCTGTCGCTCATCTCAGACCATTCCTGATTCCTGCTGATTTCTCCTCGCAGACATGTCCCATCTCAGGCCGATGTCTCCGTTTACAAGGCCATTTCTTCGCCACCGGACGCCAAAGAAGCTCCTCATGTAGATCGCTGGTATAGACACATCAACTCTTATGCCTCTGAGCATGCCTCACTCCCTGGGACGAGTTCTGCCGGCGAGGCTTTCCTTGGTACCGCTGAGGCTTCTGCAGCAAAGCCAGAAAATGACGACGAAGATATTGATCTCTTTGGATCGGATGAAGACGACGACGCGGAGGCAGAGAGAGTTAAGGCTCAGCGCGTCGCCGAATATAATCAGAAGAAAGCCAACAAACCCAAGACTGTTGCCAAGGTGTGGACATAGGTTCCTTGATTGTGCCTGGACTCACACCATTTGAAGTCTGTCGTTACATTTGAAGTTAAACCTTGGGATGATGAGACTGACATGGTCGTGCTCGAGCAAAAAGTCCGTGAAATTGAGATGGATGGTCTTGTATGGGGAGCGAGTAAGCTTGTCCCCATAGGCTATGGTATCAGAAAGCTCCAAATTACCCTTGTTGTTGGTGCGTGTTTCTGGACAATACCCCTGGTCGAAGTGTATTGTTCAATGCCTTTCATAGAGGACGAAAAAGTCTCTATGGACGAATTACAAGAGAAGGTCGCAGAACTCGACGATTACGTACAGAGCACTGATATTGCTGCCATGCAGAGTATGTACTCATTTTCTATCAGTGTGATGTCAATTTATACTTGCTCTAGAACTATGAGTGTTTGGGAAACTATAGAATGCTGTATTACGTTTCAAAATTGTCAAATCTGTTGGTTGAGTACGAAATAAATTGACTGTTGTCATGAATTTTCCTTCAGAATGGAAATGGAGGACCGAATAATCCGATGGTTGCCAGCGGTAATCAGGGACACTTTTATCCATCGACACGCGAATTTAATCTCGGGTAGGGCACTATAATCATCGGCATACTTACTGAAACTCGATCTAGAATGGAGGATCGGAAATGACGACTAGGAGAAAAAGAACGCCGTCTCTTCCATCCCTGGAAGACAATGAAAGTTGTGATCAAGAATGTCGATTGGAAAGCCTCTTCTCGACTCGCAGTCCGTTATATAATGTCGTGAACTCGTCGACGAACACGCTGTTCTATTTCTCCTGAAATAAACTGCATTTGTGGAGCAAACCTTGAGCCAAACCCGTTTCTGACAATTTCCGATTTGGACAAGGCAGCGCTGCCAGATCCTCCTACTCTGATTGTTTAGTCCATCACCACATGTCCGCGACCATTCATTAGATGGTGTGAGGCCTATTTGTTCCTTGTTCTTCATCTTTTCCTATGAGATCTCATCGCAAGTCACAGGGTCTTCTGGTCGGTCGTGGTAGCGTTGCAGAACCAGCTTGCATCTTAAGATTCTAACCCACAAATTCAAGTTCATCTTGAGATCGGATCAAACCTCATATGTGTCAGTAAGCCACTCAAGACCACAAAAGGAAAATACTTCGATCTCATAAACTGGACTCCGTCAGCTTGTTTGGGAGAAATTTCACAAGAAGAGATACGCCGCCATGAAATTTAGACCGGCGCTATCGTTATCATGGCTAGTATAAGAATGCCTCAAACCGACGACTATCTCTCTACATCTCAGACATGGTTAGTTCACTAGATAGTCTTCCTTCAGATATTCTTCAACACATTGCGCTCCAGGCGACAACCAATTCGTATCCTGCATCAGGTACAGGTACCATTGTGTCTCTGCTCTTGACGTGCTCCACGCTCTACCATGCTCTTTGCATCAAGTCCTGTCCACATCTATACGCAGACATATTTCGAACAATCTTCGATACTCGTGCTTTCTCAAGGACGTTCAGGTCTCATGTCACCGACTCGCAGTTAGCGAGTGAACTGGTTGTCCGATGCCAGATGTTGCAGCGCATGCAAGAACGGACCTTCTCAATATACGAACTTCATAAAGACCTTTGGACGGCTCTGTGGATGGTCTACGAGAGCGATGGTCGCAACGAATCACACTTACAAAACGTATACATTTCCGATTATCTACTCGACATCATCAAATACTGGGATATCAAGGAAGAGGGCCCGGGTCATCAACTTCGTTCTTTGGTCATTTGGATACTCAGCCTTACTCTCACACAACGTAAGCCATTCGGGATACTCGTTTCAAGTTTTCCGCGTTTATCTTCTCATGGGATGGACATAGAACGTATTTTGTCCCTAACGGCTGATGCGAAAGCATCTCTTCAACAATTCTTACTTCCCCACTCTGGGAATGTCCATGAGGTACGAAAATATTTTCTTAGTTGGTTGATCCCTCTCAGCTTAAATATCAATTTGGATTTGTTCTTCTTTGTTTGTGCTCTGAGTTGATCCAGCCAGAAGCCGATACTAGCGTTTCAGCCCACTTATCGCACGTTCCTTCAAATGGACAAGGGGAAGTCGATGTCCAGAACGAGTTCTTCCCATCCACAAACAATGAATATCCGATTCAAACTCAGTGGAATTACAAACATGGGGCAAACTACATAATCAAGTATGGGCGCGAGTGGTATCTTACCTGTCCAGATCCTACTCCAGCTGCGATCAGTCTACTCTTCTGCTTGAAGGAAATTGATCCTATTATCATCCCGGACCACCTCCCAGAAACTCGTTCGATTGCTCTTGCCGGTCAAAGATTTGGTCCCACTAAGGAAGACTTACGAAAAATCAGAGGGTACAAAACAAAGTTGTTCGCTGACGCAGCTTTCTCAGATTGCCAGTGTATTGATGCTGGCCAAAGGAAATATGGGAACCGAAGTGAAGGTCAGGAATCCGATTTTCGAAGGATATTGTCAGGACAAGAGGGCACTGTAAAGGTCGAGGCACCCTCAACAATGCGTGGAAAGATGACAGGTACTTGGGAAGGTTTCTATATGGTTAGTTCCCTCCAGGCAAAGCTCATCCTGACACTACGTGAATTCATATGGGGTAGCAGCTAGCGCCAAGTACAGAAACTGCTGTACTAACCTCCGGCTCTATCGGTCAGAAACGACGGCACCACGCTCCCGCAGACTTCGTGTGCCGAAAGCCAATGCAAATGGTGCTCGTCGAGTACGCTTGCTTCGCAGAAACCGACTCTGATCTCCCTGTCGTCAACGATGAATCAGACTTGAAGAAGCTTTCTCAAATGTGTTCAGAGCCAGATGTGCGGTGCTATTGCTCTTTCCTTCACGTCAGGTAGAATCACTCAAATCTGATATTTTAAATGATAGGATGGATTCGAGCTTGACGGTCGTAAATACGAGAGGCTCACGTTTGATCCTGACCCACACCAGGGAGTTTACGAAGGAAAAGCAACGCGGGAACCCGTGGACATCATATTACTGGGTAAAGTATGTAGTCGATGCCTATTGGGATAGCTATGCTGATCGGAGACTCAGACGATGGAAGATCACGAACAGGCTTGGGGTGGTTTTAGGTTTTCTGGGAAGATCCGCAAGGATGGGTCGATCCTCCTGAAACGAAAAGCTGTAAGTATCAATCTGTCTATCTCTTGGGGGCGGAGGAGACTTCTGACTATGATGCTGTGAAATTGAGCAGAAAGAGGACGGAGATGACACGTTTGCTGGAACATGGATCCTTGAGGGAAAATTATGTTTCGGAACGGTTTTTGTTGGGATATGCTCTCCAAGCATGACCGCGACGAATAATTCTAGCCCCATACGTGGTGTTTTCAGCCTGCAGAGACGCGCTAAGGACTTCACCTCGTGGTGATGTCGTGTATGGTCTTAAGCTGATGGTTGATCCCGTAGTCATTTCATTTTCTCTTAAATGTTTTGAATATATGAAACATCATCAAAAAAGTTGAGTGAGAATCCTTCATAACATAATACAGGTATGATAATCGCCGAAAAATCCAGGGTATCTAGGGTTCACTAAAATCCGGAGTTGGAGGTCTGGAATCGAAGTTGTCACACTCAATTCCGTCATCGTGGTTGATTCTCTAGAAAGAAAGGAACTTGTTTTCTGGTCCGATCATGATCAACGATAATCCGATTGAGACAAGACCCTAGAGCGGCAGTCACACGCATCAGAGAAGAACTGGCATTGCCGATCAAGGACGAGTCAATTTGAAGTCGAGCATGGGAGGCACGGCGAGTGACTCCCAGTGGTCAGGTACTTAGTGCTTCGTGTGACGAGATAGGGAACAACTTATAATCCTCGGGAAAACTGAATTTAGATTGCATGACCACTGAAGAGATGCTACTGAAGAGACCGCTGATTTACACAGGAAAATTACTCAACTGGAATTGATAAACTACTAAACAGGATGCTTGGAAGGTGATGAAACATGCGCGCTGAGGCCATGAAGGGAGAAGATGCCATACGTTCAGCCGCCGGAGAAAATTGATGAGGGTTTGTCGCTGATTCGGTGGATCAAGAAAATAAAATATTCAAACCGGCAGAGCAGAAAATCCCATAACCATTCGGAAACAAATGTGTCACTGATTCAAGAAATTAAGTGTCAGTAGTCGTTTCGGGACTTGATTTGGAAAAAACACCGGACTGGTTTCTAATTGGCCTTGTTATGGCAGCTGACAAATGCTGGCCATTATTTGGATCTTTCTTACTTCCTTCTATCATCGTCGTTAAATCTTTCGTTGTGACCTTCGTCGTCGTCGACAGTAAACACGTCCATTCTTTTTTGCAAAGATATGAAGACTTGGGCTACTCTCTTCCTATTCGCCTCTTCTGCCCTGGCACAGTCGTCGGTAAGTGATTTCGTTTACTTTGTTTCTGGCGTTCACGCCTCCTGGTCAGTCCTTGAAGGCAACTGCTTCATCGGCATCAGCGACTTCGCCAGTTACATCGGGGCTTAGTAGCCAGTGTCAAGTATTCATCAGCGCATTCGATTCGGACAGTTCTCTCACCGCTTGTTCTCGCTCTTTGATTGAAGCCACTCAGGGCTTTGGCCCTGGGAAAGGCGCAAATTCAGAAAACGTCACTCGTGCCATAAACGACATATGCACCGGTTCAGTATCGTCTGCTTGTCCGGACAGTCTCATTCGGGGTAAACTTGCCGATTTTTACAGCGCTTGCTCAGTAGAGCTCACTTCGGCCCCCAACCAGCAAATTCGTGACTTATACGACGTCCTCTATGTTATTACGCCATTTCGGGGAGCCATTTGTGCCCAGGACGACACTGGCAATATCTGTGCCCTCGATGGCAGTAACTCCTCTTCAAACAACACCGCTCTTCCGTCGCAAAGTAGCATTGCCCAAATCCAGAAGTCCCTTTCCTATGTGCCCACCAATAATACCTCCCTCTCCCCTCAAGGCGAAGTTACTATTACCGTAAATCTTACCACCTTTTACACAAACAACATTGCGTTCCTTTTCCGCAATGGGAGCTGGGACGAGTCGTCCCTTTGCACTACTTGCACTCGTAACATTCTCACGGGCTACTTCAATTACGAGTCCGATAGTCTTTATGCTCCGGGTCTGTCCAACAGCCAATTGCTTGGCGGTCAGGATTTACTCGTTGGCGCCATCCAAGAACTGTGTGGAGCGAATTTCCTGAACGGTGCTGTCCAGGCTGCTGGTGGTATCAAATCAGGTTCCTTCACCTCCGGCGCGGTCAAAGGTGTTAGTGACAGGTTCGCTGGCATCATGACTGTTGTAGCTGGTGGATTGACAGTTGCCATCGCTTCCCTCATGAGTTAATTCTTCTCTATTGGTTGCCTCGGAATTTTGATTTGTTGCGATATTTTCTCTTTTATCTAACTTATACATAGATACCCGTATCGTATCCTATGGCGACCACCTGTCTTCCTCACTTTGATCTTTTTGCGCTCTTCAGCGAATGGCAGCCAGTATTATGTTTAACTACGACAGCCCACGGGAGCTGAAAATGTCATCTGGAACTTGATTAAATATCAGTAGCATTCCAATCTCTTGTAGCTAGAATTCTACACTCAGAGAAGGTTATGTGAATACAAATGGATGTATGTGGATGACAACAAAGACCATTATAGATCATAGCAAGCGGGCAGCAGAACAGTTAAAATCACGAAAAGTTCAATAATATGCACATGTTGAAATCCACTGAAAATTACCAGGACATGACTTTACTCTGGAAAAATGCAACGAAAGTAGGAAGCACCATCATCATCATATCGAAAGCCAGCGACGATAAAGAGAATCTGCCAACGGAGTGGCATTCGTGAGGACGTAGATTAAAGACAGATTATAAGCCGCTTCTCGGACAAATGTTGCGTCCTGAACCAGGGTAAAATAAAAATAAAAAAACTTCTCAGTCCATAAAAAAACCAAGGAAGATCGTCGACTCACTTGACCTGTTTCTGCCATATCGATTACTTTCTGATATTGTTTAGCTGCATGCGAATACAAACCTGAAAATGAATATAAGATATGAATCATGTCGAAAACGGTTCATAGGAAGGGATAGTCACTGAGTTGATGAAGAGCTCGCCCAAAATTGAATTCAACCTCGCCAAGTCCACGGGGATTTGTACCCCTCAAGTTCCTATATTGTGTCAGGAAGGCCATTGCCTTTGTGAATGAAGACTCATCAACCAATATTCGGTGCTAAATCTTCAGGCTTGAAGTCATACCTGAACTACCAGGTGATGCCTATTATCTGATTGTCTCTGCATGGCACGCCCAATTGAAGCAATAGCAAGGCACAGACAGATCATAGGCTCTTGGGGACAATAATCATACGCCTGAAGGAGATAAACTGGGATATCGGTAAACTGTCAGCGACGATGAAGAGGCCAACAAACGTCGGAATACGCACAAATAGCACTCTGATAGCTCTTTGCAGCTATGCACATTTGACCATAAATAGTGATTATGACTGGATTAAAAGCTGTTGGAATAGGAGGAGTGCCGGACTTGGCTTCAGGAGCAAGAGCCCCTGTTGAAGAAGCTCCGACATCTCGACTGACATTATCATTGTCTTCTTCCTCTTGCTCCTGTTCGATGGCTTTGGATCCGGTTGGCGCATAGCGCTTATTTAAGGGATTCCATTTAAGCGTTTCGGGATGTTTGACGGCTGTATCTGACAACTTCATCTCCCTGAATAGGTGTTTCTGGAGTGTCGAGGTAATAAAAGAGTCGGTAGGGACAAAACCACTAGAGAGGCTGGCAAGCAAGATGCGGAGGGGTTCATTTTTGAATTGATGTGCAGTGATTAATTTCCTCGAGTGATCAACCGCGGCTTTATAGTCTCTTATAGCGATTGCCACAGCTTCGACATCGTCAGGATTGATGGTGTGGTGCACATGTGGAAGGACAAACTCACTGATGAGCGACAATCTAATGATATCCTGTCTGGCGCGTGTCTGATAAGCGTTGGACAGTAAAATGTGACTCAAAACCTCATTTGCCAGATCAGATTGACCATGCCTTGTTAAGAGGAAGGAGTACTATCATGCTGATAAGAAAAAACCTGGAAATTTGATAAATGCTGCTCACCTGCATGAAGATCCGCAGCCAATCATCAAATGAAACACCCCGGAAGATATCCACCGCACCTGGTTTCTCTCCCCGTTTTAGCTCTCGTTTAGCAAGATTTTCACGTTCTGATCAGAAATCAAAGTGATGAGCACTATGTAGCTTCAAGCGCATATAACCTACCCAGATCCAATTGTAGGCGAGACGCCATTCTATCCTCATCCGCCTCAGCCTCCACTTGTTGCTTTGTCCTTTTTTTGGGGAACATCCCTCGAAAAGGATGAGTCTGGTGGGTCATGAAATAGATAGAATATAATTATGAATAGCCGACTCACTCTGCTTGTCAAAAACAAATTACGCGTCTCCCTAAACGTTTCCACTAGCCTCTCAGATTCAACGAGCCATTCCTTCTCTGCTTCAGGATCGCCAGCGAGCATCCCTGGCCATAACTCTTGCACGCGCTGATAACCTTTAAGAACTTCCTCTTCTTTCTGCAACTCGAGTTCTCTGAGTTGTGTATGTGTTAGCCTTGATGTTCGAGGCTGCTGCCTGATCCTAGGTTGTATTCGCTCTTCGAATAAAGAGGTAGATGCGACATTGGGCTGTCCTTCTGCTTGGTTCACAACATCTGCTTTTGTGCGACGTTTTCGAGAGTCAATGACTACGTAGTATAAATATTGGTGAGAATTACTTTAGTCTTAAAGAAATCAACCTGCCTTCATAAACAAGTTCAAGGGCTATACGGGGTTCGTTCATGGACTCATAAACTTCGGCAAGTTTCATCTTGGCGTCATTGTTCGTTGGATCAATTGTCCTGACTGGGAAGAACTATTATATATATTCGTAGATGAACCTGACGCTCTCACTATGCTCATATACTTCCGCAGCTTCTTGAAGCTCTTCCATCATCTGACGACATGCTGCTGTTTGAAGTAATATATATAAACTGCTGGTCTGTATAGTTAATTTGAGTACATTATTAAAGTGCAATGCACATACTTACTTCCGAATCCACGCCAAGCAGCTCATATATGGGTTTAGCGTCCGCCCACAACTGCTTCTCATAGTATGCATCTGCAATCTCAGCAAACAATACCGAGAAGCTTTTGACGTCCTGGGAGAGGATGACACTGGCATGTAACTGGAATTTATAAGCCTCAGTGCGATGGCTATAAGGAAAAAAGATGGACACGCCTTGCCCTCTGTGAGATCTCCTGATTTAATCCTTGCGACGGCCAGTCGGTGGCGTGCGTTTAATTCAAGAGGGAACCGACCAGATACAACATCTGTTACGACCTCCCCCCTGCTGTTCAATCGTGGAGCCCACTCGGGTAAATCGTACTCCCGATCATCCTCTGTGAGGTCCCAGTACTTCTGCTCAGCTCGACCTTGAAGCCAGCGAGTACCTTTTCGAATAATTTCAATAGCTTTTTCATATTCACCTAATGTATTATATAGGTCAGCCAGGAGCAGGAGATCATGGTGCCCAAAACTTCCGCCCTCAATAGTCAAGTCGTCATCAGGAGCGGCTCCATTAGGATAGAGTTTCTGATACTGTTCGAAAGCCTGCCTGAACAGGTCGGCACAGCCAAGGAGGTCCGAGAGCTCAATAAGAATCGGATGGAGTTGACGCAGAACGTTGATATCATGAGGGACTCGTCTTAGAATGGCCAAAAAGGCATTGCGCGCCTATACAGAAGTATAAAAAATGGAGCAACAATCGGAAAGTGACCAATAGCTACAGTCCTGAATTCGCCTATGTTCCTGGCTAGAACCGCTCGCTCCCAGAGAGCGTGTACGTTGGCAGGATCGAGGCTATAAACCTTTCGGTAGCAGTATAGTGCTTGTTGATTGTATCCCATATCCCTGATTGTTGTCTATGGAGAAAGGGACATATGCTGACTCGAAAGGGGATTACCTGGATTGCTGGGCAAGTGCATCCCATTCCTCTGCATCATGACGCAAATGGGCTGCCATGATACGAATTTGCAGGGATTTAACTCGCTGGCCCATATCATCATAGCAGTTCGCGAGCACAGACCATGCCGCTGTGGCACGGGGTTCTATGCGGATGACTTCTTGCATGATTCTTATTGCTTCAGACGTATTTGCATCGACAAAAGCTTGATTCCCCTCCCCTATCATTGCTTGTACTTGTTGAGAGAGGGCGGGTCCGGCTGATCGTCCTTTCTGAAAGTAAATTTCGCGTCAATGTTGCCAGGGCGTGTCCAACAACACCATACTCATACTCATACCTTTCGACGTCTTTTCCCAATACCTGATGCTGCCCTGAGGTCATCACGGAACTCTGCCTCCTTCTCTGCAATATCTATGTCCCAGTCACGAGATAACACACCAGAACTACTGTTGCCTTCATTTTGTCGGATTGTTTGAATTAAACGACTCGAGGCTGGTCAAAACAACATAAGAAACCGAGAAGCCAAGCAGCTCACTCGAAGTCACTCTCGATTTCCTTTTCAGCATTCGCTTCTTCAAGAGTTGGCATGTCCTCTTCGCTTTCATATTCAGATTCATCAGATTCGTCATTCACTGAAAATTCAGAACCATCAAGATAGGAATCTAGCCACACTGCATATATAAAGGGTCTCAACATCCCAAGAATAACCCTCGCACCAGATTCGTGCTCTTCATCACTGAACACATCCTCGTCTAGAGTGTGATGAGATGTTGAAGCTGATGCCATACGAATTTCAAATCAAAGCGTTATCAGTGATCCTTGTGGTATCAAGTGATTTCCCCAGGATCTATGTCTTGCACTTTAACAATGGATGACTTCCTGTAGGAATCTGGGAGAATCTACGAGTAGTGCAAACTTTATTCTATGGTCTGAGGAAATCCCTAGATGTGATGTCACAATGTCACATGTATGTCTTGCACTGCAACACAACAAGATGAACAAGATGAATTCACCTCTTGAATCACCCTCAGGATGAGCTGTTACTTGCAAGTTGTGCGATGCTTGCCATCATATATCATACTACTATTCAGGAATATGACATACAACGACAACACTGCAAACCTCATTGTTTTTACCTACTACAACAAGAATTGGAATGATTGAGACTCCCACTGTCTTTGACTTGAGAAGTAACTTCTCATATGGCCTTTGGTAGCTCATGATAGAGGCCCATATTCATCTCCACTTTGCATCAGGAGAAAATATGGTTTGTATTTTTGATCTGTCTATCCATAAAAGGCTAGAGAACATCTAGGGAAAGGTCAATCACAGTATCTAGGGAAGTCTATGAGACCCCCCAAATTTGATATTCGGGCCCGGCGTCTCGGCATGGAACATTCTGAGGGAATCTGTGTACACAAATTTCCCTAGACTGCCTATGGGAAGTCATCCAATTTGCCAAGCTTTTGGGTAAATTCACGCCCTGCTATCTGTATCTGCAATAGCTGAGGTAGTTTTGGCTGATCAGATCTACCACACCTGAGGCCACAACTTTATGCACAGATGAACATGTTTTCAATACATGTGAAAAACATCCGAGTTCTCAAAAGGGCTTAGATGTATTTGAAGTGTCTACCATTCATGACAGCCATCACCCCGGGTGTCGATTTTCTTGTCAAAGGGACCTTCATTCTATCTTTTCCTGCAGTTGCTGCCTATGCAGTCGGACTGGTCAGTGAACGATTCGGAGGGACGCCGACCCCCGCATGGGCTCTGATCTCGACTGGGTTTATCATTGTCCCTATTCTTGCTGCAACTCGCATCAGCCTCACCCGCCTCAATCATAGGCGGGAGGCTGCCGCACTCGGGGCAAAGATGGTGCCCTGTGCGCGAGGAAAGTGGCCTGGGAACGCTGATGTATTGAAAAAGATACAAGATTGCTTTGCCTATGGTTATCTGAGTGTGTATACACTTGAACATGAGTGGTTTTCCCCCCTTTTTAACAGGATATACTAGGTGATGAGTTAGATGTACTGATGAAGGAAAAGGGGCCTGTTGTCAACATACGTATTTTCTGGTCCGACGTCCTACTTACCACTAGCCCCGAACACCTCAAATTGATACTTGCCACTGACTTTGATAACTATGTCAAAGGTCAGGATAATCTTCCTCTTGCTTGAGTAATCCGTGAAACTACTTTTTTCCATCCAGGTGCTAGATTGCAACAAAGGATGGAAGACTTTCTAGGGATTGGCGTCTTTAATTCGGATGGTGAGTCGAATCGCTTTGATTTCATCTCCAAAAAATGATGCAAGCCACTGCAGGTGACATGTGGAAGTAAGGAGTCTTCATTGCAGGTACTTGTTTAGTGTTGACCAGTAGACAGATTCCATCGTTCTATAACTCGCCCAGCATTCACTCGAGACAGGATTAGCGATTTTGAGCTCTTCGATTATCACGCTGAAATCGTGATCCATCAACTCAAATACAGATTCCGCGAAGGACAACCAGTCGACTTCCAAGACCTCATGGGTCGTTTCACTCTTGACTCCGCTACTGAGTTTCTCTTTGGTCACTGCGTACATAGTCTCAACGGTGGCCTTCCCTACCCTCATGATGTGTCCTATATCTCAGCCAATGTCCTTACTCCAGAGAAGCGACTCGCCAACAATTTCTCCGCGGCATTCCATGACGTTCAATCAGCTGTCAGTCAACGGGAACGCCTTGGCTTAGTATGGCCTTTGTGGGAGGTATTCGAGAATAAGACCAAAAAACCGATGAAGATTGTTGACTCTTTCATTGAGCCAATCATAGCCGACGTGACTGGTAAGAAGAATGATGCTCGACGTGAGGAAAAGGTTTCTGGAGAGGGCGAGGGCACACTACTGGATCATCTTGTTCAGGTTACCTCTGACCCCAAGGTCCTGAAAGATGAAACGTGAGGTTTAATGTACAATATTGAGAGATTGAGTGTCTGACTTTGTGCTTCCCTTCAGTTTGAATATCATGCTTGGTGAGCCAAGCCGTTGCCTGATTCCACAATTTATTCACCTATCTTGCAGCTGGCCGCGATACCACTGCCGCAACCCTGACATTTGTGATTTATATCCTCTCACAGTATCCTCAT
>Ga0153987_1000042_pt1 | contig 40842 bp, 52 predicted proteins | sample TSNC071MetaG_FD_102279 | JGI IMG/M metagenome (GOLD analysis project Ga0153987, IMG submission 102279) | Attine ant fungus gardens microbial communities from North Carolina, USA - TSNC071 MetaG | ecosystem: Host-associated > Fungi > Mycelium > Unclassified | place: USA: North Carolina, William B...
CAAGGTAACCCTTATGGACTAGGGGCAGTCCTTGGGGTGTGTTTTCCTTTGTTCTATTTTGCTAGATTGTATTGGCCAGTTCCGCCGATGATAAACATTGTTCTTTGGGTTACTGTGGTCTTGGTAAGCAATGACAGATGAATACTTGATGTGAGATAAAGCTCACGAAATGATGAAAGGTTGTCGGATATTCATATTTAGATCTACACATCATTGTCCCGGGTAATCCGGGAGCTGGTTTCTCTGTTGCATGGAGACGGTTCCTGTTAGTGACTTGTGGTGTCGTCGCGGCGTTGTGAGTAGCTTTTTTCGTCTCGTCATCTTGTGACTCACCAATTGGGATTTGACAGCATCGTATCGTTTCTACCGCCTTCGACAACCATCCGCCGGTACCAAAGACGTTTGCTCTCCACAACCTGCGGTGAACTTGGCTCGATATATTGTGCAGTTGTTTCGTATGCCAATACTCATCAGGAGTCGGAGGTACAGGAAATTATCACGAGCCTAATTGCGATTCGGAGCAAGCTGAGAAGATCATTGGTGTTGCGCACAAATGTGATTTATGAGGTATACATCTATTTATTTGGCCATATGTCTTGATCTATTAACAACTTGTACCAGTTTTCCCTTCGAGGACGCTGGCCTGCTAAACGATACCACAAGATCATGGACATTCAGTTGTACGTGGATATTCCGTTACCTCATGTGCCAAAATTGATCAGACATGATCAGACAAATTGCATATTCATTGGCTCATTTAATGTCTATCTTAGAATGCATGGAGCCAGCATGGTCCCGCGCACTGTTGAAAAGGACGCGTTTCACTGACCCAGATTTCCAAGGAGATATTTTGGCTGTAATAAGTCAGAGATTTTCTGCTCCTTTCTTAACTCATACTCACCCCATCTCAGGTATGGTTGCATCCTCTCTTCGTACTGGAAATCCCTTGCCTCAGATTACACCAACACCTCTTCTTGATCGATTCATGCTCAAATACCATGGCCTCGATATCATTCATAAAGAATCCGAGGAAGACTACGGATTACCACGCGCTTTAAATTTGGATACGTTACAAGATGAACAGTATCTGTACGCCTCTTGATACCCGGTTGGTATCTCTTTGCTAACAGATTGACAGGATGTTCTGTGTTGGAGTTTCAACTGCGTTCAGGCTGGTCAACAGACTGGATAGGTTGATGGTTGCTGCCAAAGATATAGTGGGAGAGCAGTATCACATCCATGGTGTTGGGTTGCTCTCCACTCAGAGGACCGCCAATGGCAATGTTGCTGGACTGGGACAAGCAGCGAGTACAGTGTATCTGCGCCCGCCCAGGGATGTATGAGTTATTGTTTTTCTGGGGTGTTACAGTTTCCTATCTCTATCTTTATCGTTGGTTGTATCGATTCTTTGGATGCTTAATTTTACTTCATTGGTACTGAGTTCCACCCAAAGTTTTATATCCTCGGTCCTGGAGGTACGCCACAAGAAGAGGGTGCAGTTAATGACAGGATAGGTAGAGGAACTAAGCAATCAACGTGCAAGAGCCTGAAGTCGAACGAAGTCGGACTTCAGCCCATAGCGAACCCTCTCTTGAGACTGTCACTAACGACAAACAAAAAATCTTGCGATAGGAGAGAATAGACATTTAAGAATCACCACTGAACCCAAAAGATCGACAATTAATATCTCATGTTCGATACCCATTGGTACACGAGGATCCTGGAACAGAGCTTCAACTGCAGTAGCTTTCGTTACATACACGAGAATATATCATGTTTCGCCTGCAATTCCAACAATTGCCAAACACTAGATACTTCTTAGATTTTCCTAATGAATCCCAGTATCAAGTTATCATGATTGTTGTAAACCATCAGCAGACTACTCGAATACACAGCAATATATAAGCTATTACAGATTGACTCTCTGTTTTTCCTGATGGTGACCAGTTCGGATAACTTGTAAGGTCAACAACGGATAACTGTGTGGAAAGTGAAAAGGTGATGTGGCAGTGACTGTGGGAACGTATAGTCTAGCCCTAATATAAATATAAATATAACCAACGAGCTGTCGACAGAGCCATGTCCTCGCCATCACCTGCGCCAGACCCTTCATCCATAGAGACTATGATACAGTCTATTCTACTCATTTTATTCTCTGAAATTGGAGATAAGACGTTTCTGATTTCTGCACTACTTGCAATGCGTCACCCCCGCTTAATCGTCTTCTCTGGTGCCTTTGCCTCACTACTCCTCATGTCTATCCTCTCTGCATTCTTAGGACACATTTTACCGTCTCTCTTACCGCGGTCATGGACTCAGCTAGCAGCAGCGGTATTATTCCTGATTTTTGGACTCAAGATGGCTGCGGAAGCGAGACACATGAGCGGAAACTTAGGGGGTGACAAAATGTTGGAAGAAACAAGAGAAGCAGAAGAGGAAATTGCGGAAGATGACAATGAAAATATCCCAATGGAATCTTTAGAAGAAGGAAGGGCTAATAATGCCTCTTATCTACCGAAGGCCTACAAAAAATCTACATGGCTCGAAGGCGCTAGGAACTTCTTGAGCCTTATCTTTGGTCCTGTGTTTGTACAGTCGTTTGTATTAACATTCCTCGGTGAATGGGGCGACCGCAGTCAATTTGCAACTATCGCACTCGGTGCCGCTCATGTATGGAAAGTCATGAACTCTGGTTCATGCCGTCTTAATTTATCTTGATCATAGAATGTTTACCTTGTCACCCTCGGTACCGTCCTCGGCCATTCTTTCTGTACTGCGTTGGCTGTGGTAGGAGGGCGCTACATCTCAGCTAAAATACCTGTGAAACGTGGTATGTCAATGGCTGTCGCCCTGGATTATCCTAAACTCACTTATAATAGTCACATGGGGTGGCGCAATTCTATTCCTTGTCTTCAGTGTGCTGTATTTCTACGAGGTCTGTGTCGAATGGGGGGATGTTGAGGTTCCTCTTACATTTGACGGGGCGAGTTGACCATGATATAATTTACATCATAACCCATAGGGTTTTAAACAGGTCTGCATCCAGTACGGTGAGTCGATGTCTCGTGTCGGAAATGTTGGTTGATTTTTCGGTTTCCTGGGCGACCCGCAATGGGTTGGATTGCTGTATACCTATGTCAACAACGCAATTGCCTCCATCCCCACCTCTTACGCGAAAGTAGCAGCCAATCCCTTATCCGGTAGTCATGGAGTCACAAAACACATTGTATGCTTCGTCCAAGGTACCATATTGCTGGAGGTAGTCTGAAATCGGTATGAAATGAAGGCCAACAGACATAATCGATTTCAAGGCTTGCTTCTGTTATGCTATGACGTGACTAGCTGAACGTGCTCTGTCCTTCCCAGAATCCATCGTACTGAATCCAGATTGATTCGCCTTACAGCAGGGAGTTCACGAAAGGACCTGCGTCCCTTACCGGTCTGTTCCGCGCTCCAACAGACTGTGATATCTGAGTTCTTATATTTTGCATTATCAGCGTTGTGATGCTCCCCGAAACATCTATGTAATAAATGTTATGATAATTGTCGTTCAAGTTTTGATAAACCTAATACATTCGAATTATTCTTTTGTTTGACCACAGTACAGACGCTCTTTTCACGTAGTCTAGTTCCTCCCAATAGTTTCGTCAGAGGGAGAAAGAGAGGACATAGATAAACCACCAAGATGTCTGCTGTGTCCACTGTGCTGTGTGCCGCCGGCATAGAGCATGAGTTTTGTGATCACGCTCAAACTAATTTCGACATGTTGACCCGCCTCTTGCGCCAATGACCCATCTGAATGGTCTTCAAACATCTCACTAACCTTCACGGTGCCGTGTATGCCGAATCAGAAAACCTCACCTATACATCGAATATAGATAGATGGCTATCGCCCCGTTTCCCTATGGTTCGGGATCACGTTTCAGCACCAGATTGCTTATGGTGGTAAATGCTCTATTTAGAAAAACGACTACAGTTGAGGAACTCAGATCCAGTGTATATTCTTCTGAAATATTGAATAAGAACTTCTGAATAGAATAAGAATGAGTTAGGTTCAAATTAGGATAGTTTGGGAAAATGATATATATATATATCCCCTCGGGAATTTTCGCAGATTGAGTTGCTCAACTTGTGTTCCAACCGATGAATGGTACAGCTCGGACCTCGCTAGCCTATGTCCTTCCTCCTGTGAGTTTCTCAAGACTAGCTGTGTACTATTCTGATTTGACAATAGATCAAGAGACGATACCTGAGAAAGGTTGGTTCTGATAAAATTCCTCATTCCATTAGAACCTAATGTTACTTTATGTAGTATTCTTGGCTCCCGGATGTCTTTCGCCTCAAAGGCAGTGTACGTCGTCTCTCAGTCGCTGATACAAACTAAAATTCGTTAGATGAAATCAGGTTATACCCCGGATTGTTGGACCTGTTTTGACCGTCACAATCTTTTCCGCTCTGGTTTGCTATGCCGCGACAAAAGGCTACAAATTTATCTTGACAAACTCCATTTTCCCTCTTCTTTCCGTTGTTGTAAGTGCCGAGATTTCACTTCTTGTCCGCTATTTGGTTCATCTTCCTCGTCTAGGTCGGTCTGGTCCTTGTGTTCCGGTACGTTTTTCGTTTCATTGTGGACTTCTGTAACTGAGTCCACTTCATAGGAATGGGTAAGCGTGACCTCCCTAGCCGATAGTCAATTTTCGATCACGCCTCGTAGTACCTCTTATGATCGCTTTTGGGAAGGTCGCAGGTCTTTCGCAAATATTACCTCAGCCGTTCGCAATTTTTCTCGACAGATCTGGATCAATGTCGCTCAACCACCTGCAGAGGCAGCCACAAAATATCCCACCAGCAAATCTAGCCAGTCTCAATTGCATGAACAAAAAGTCGAAGCTTTGCATCTGGCCCTTGCCTTTGCTTATGCCGTAAAACATTACCTACGTGGAGAAGACGGGATTGATTATCCCGACTACGATGGTATTCTTCCAGCTTCTTTTGCCCGATATGATGAAACTGGATACAATGATTCAAACCGCGGGCAGAGCACTGGTCCGTATGAGGGCACGTCGAGTCCTAAATCCGGTATCTCGTCCAGTGGAAAAGGGTCGTCTCCATCAGAATCTGGGTCCGAAAGACCGAATGCTACGAAGAGGGTGAGACCTAAACGTGGCAAGCAGAAGCTCCAGGTTGAACCGTCAGTCAACACACCCCTTTTATCCGGAAACCATCATATCGTCGAGTTTCATCCCTATGCAGTCGAAGCCTCACTCCCACTGCCGCTTGTGTAATTTTCTCACTCTTGCTGTGTTTATCTCCTGTTGACTGATTCAATCCGTCATGTAGAATCGCTCACCAGTTGAGTAAACTTGTGTTTAGATTCCGAAGAGATGGTTTCCTCGAGACCGTTGGTCCTGCTGGTGCAAATGCTGTATCCCAGCTGTAAGCAATCTTTCCCGTAAAGAAGCTTTCTGTTGTCTATCAAGGTCACCTTTTACATAGGATACAAAGCATGGTCGATCAAATGACAGCTATGGAACGAGTGGCTAATACTCCCATCCCAACTTCCTGTAAGCACACTTCTCTCAGTCTGAATATCAATAACAGTCCAAAAGATAGTATTCATCTCAAGCAATGTATAACTCTTTATCTTTTTGCGCTTCCTTTGACCCTTGTCCATGATCTCGGGTACCTAACAATTCCGATCGTCACCGTTGTCGCATTCACGTTTATGGGAATCGAGGGCATTGCTGACGAGATCGAGATGCCTTTCGGAACCGACGAAAGCGATCTTCCACTTGGTTAGTTGCTCTAACAGACCTTTGGACGAGACCTTTGAACTGACAATGGCAGACCGTTACTGTCAAGACCTCAAGGAGGAAGTATTGTAAGTATTCAGGTTACTTCTCACTAGAAGAGCGCCGCTTTAACATACTTAGTTACACCATCGAACAATTATCCGAGGGTGGGGAAGGCCTGGGAGTTTATGACGATGGGGAGGGTGATGACTAGGATACGATTTATTGTCTAATAAGATGATGACAGATATTGACTCTTGGCTCGAGGGGGTCACGAATTGTTCAAGGACATGACTATTATCTACGATTATCACTACCTCTTGCTTCATGTTGCATTGTCATTCAAAGAGAAGGCATTCCATTGAAGACAGGTAACAGACTTCATCGAAATTCGGGTGAGCAGAACTCTCCGGGCCCGTAAGGCTGGTCGAAATGGGAATATTGAGGAATTCTCGAACAAGAAAATGGTTAACCACTCTCACCTTCGATGTCAGTGCTGTCAGACCCGCCGAGTTCTCGCTCGTATGACGACCACTTTGGGGCCCAGGCTTGGGTTTATCACCTCTGGCAAAAGCTTTGAGAACTTTCTTTGTCGTTTCTGATGTCAGATCTTCCTATGCGGTTCTAAGTTCATCGAAGCAAGGAAATGAAACCAGAACGCACATAGAAATCGTCTCCGACGACCATCATGGGTGCATTACTACATGCTCCCTGACACTCCACCTCAATCACTGTGAATTTCCCGTCTTTCGTCGTCTGACCAGGAGAGATGCCTCCAAGCTCTTGACACACAGTGTTTAGAATCTCTGTTGAACCCCTGAGCATACAAGGTGTTGTTGTGCATACTTGGACGAAATTCTTTCCAATAGGTTCCCTGTCAAAATTCTCATGGAACATGCTCTGCTAGAGGCCGCGGAAGGGCTCACCGATTGAACATTGTATAGAAGGTCGCGACCTCGTAAACACGCATGGGTGGCATCTCAAGGAGTTTAGCAACATAATTCATGACGCTTATGCTCGTCCAACCCTTGTTTTGTCGCTGACCAAGGTCGAGTAGAGGGATGACAGCAGCCTTTTTGTACTGAGGAGGGTATTTCGCAATAATTTCGTCCGCACGTTTCATATTCTCGGGAGTGAACTCAAAAGGGATCTTGCCAGTTTCGTATTAGTCCTTCAGAAAATTATAAGGCCATCATAAGAAACTCACCTTGGGGTTGTTATAGGAAGTGTCCCGATGCTACAGAACATTGGCGAATGAAGCATTTCCCCAGTAGATCGAAAAGTGCTTACAACAAAAAGTGCATCGGACCGCCTTTTGGGAGTAATCGATATAGTCCTTTTCTGTATCAAACGTGAGGATGTAACCATGCATCTAGAAATTCGAGAGAGCATGATAGTTTTTGATTTGTGACATGGAATGCTTTGTGCTAGTAAATGTGAATTTGAGATCACCTGATACCCAGCCAATCAACAAGCACGGGTAACACAGATAAGATATATTAAGATGGATCTGATCTTGACACTGAGGGTTCCCAAAAATTCTAGATGCACAATGACAATGTAAAAGAAGAATAGAATTTGAAATTCATGAATGGAAGTCAAGTACCAACTGAAGATCACAGTCTCATTTCATAGTCGCCATGATCTTTGCAGAGCATCAAATATTCCTAAGATTCTGGTATGATGATTTAGATATTCTGAGACTGCTTTTTGGTGGTGAGGGTCAATTCTCAAAGTTTGTGTGCTCATTAATATCTGTGAACCAATGTAAATTACCGTTTCACAATCCGGAGGCACCAGTTATCCTTCTTCATTGATAAGCCCCAAGAGCCTGGCTTTCGTGTCAATACAGCACCTATGGCTACATTTTGAAATCATCGTGTATCTATCATAGATCGACTCCACCGCGACCTCAACTCATCAACCTTCAACAACAAACCCGCAGCAGCCCTCTGTAATCTCATCTCGTGCAGTCCTCCCCCTCCTACCACTCTCATCCCCTTTTCCAAGTTGGAAAATACAGCTCCAGCCCATTCACCCACTCCAAATATTAAATTCGTATGATCTAATCCCAATGATTTGCCTCCATCCAGCGCTATGCAACTATCAAGGACTATCAACGCCAGTTCCAAAGCCGCCACGAGAACAGCGGCGTCCTTTTCCTCTCCATCACCACCGGAACTATGGGATGGGAAATCTTCAATCTCCATACTCGAGATAGGTTTAGTGCCGATTGTGACTGCAAGCTCTAGACTGTCTGGCCCAAGGATGGCAAGCCACTCTGGCGCGTTCTGCGCGGCTTTTACTAATATTGCTAGCGTTCGCAAGAACTGAGACATTACGAGAGGGTTGAGGATGAGACCGGTGCCAGCCCCGTGATATCTACTCCTGCCTGATCGTTGTGTTGTCCTTTCTTCTCGCATCTGCTCGTCCCGTAAAAAGAGCCAAAAACGGTTGATGAGTGGCCCTATGAAAAACTCGGCTGCAACCTCTGTAAATGTGGTCCGCCTTTTTGAGAGAGCAGAGCTAGACTGCAGGCTGGCGAGAGCTCTCGAGGAGGCCGACGATGCGACCTCGACAATGGCAGGAGACTTGGTAATTTTGAGTCGTTTCTCACGGATGATCTGTGGAGATCGATCTTCCATTGTCTCTTTCCCTCTACCGATTGCTTCATGAGCAAGTTCTCGAGCGCCGACTGCTAATGCTGTCAGAGCGACATGACGTTGGTCAACAGAGTATTGATTTTTGAAAAATTCTTCTATAAGAGCACTGTGTGAGAAGGTGAGCGAGGGGGGGGGGGGGTGATCTTTTGAAAGAAAAAACAAAGACACAAACGGGGAGGCATTTCTCGGAGCACAAGCGATCAATGCATTCATCACTCCTTGACGTTTTTCATCAAACCCAGGAGAGTTAAAATTATCGTGCAAAGCCAGAAAGCCATAAACTAGGTTGACTGCATTCTCAGCTGTGATCTCATATGAGTTCCATGAACGATCCAAGGTTGAGAAATCTCTCACCAAGTTCCGTGCCATAGTCTCTCTTCTTCCTGATCAATTCCTCTCCATGATTTAGCGCCATTTCTATCTTATCACACTCATGTGGTTCATCCTTCCCGAGCTTCGGTCCAGTCCCTCGGATAAGATCTCCTAGCTGTGCAAGGTACACGGGCCGAGGGACCTTTTTCATACCTATAACAAGTGTCGGGTCCTTCTCAATCTCCTCAAGTTCCGAAGGCGTTGGAGAAGTAGAACGTGAAGAATCTGGAGATGCATATCCGATCAACGAGTCGTCAGAGTCATAGCCCGTCTCAGAAGTGATCAAGGTCGCCTTCATTGTAGGTGTTGTTGGTAGCTCTGTGGCAAGCGTTGAATTATCTGATGTTATTGTAATCATAGGTTCAACGACTGAAGAGCTCGAGTCAGCGCCCAAGATGGACAAATCAGCATCAATATCTCTGTCTTGAATCAATTCTCTCAATTGACGACACCAGGGTTTCCCGGAATCATCGCCATCCCAGTCATCAAAAGAGAGCTTCTTGTTCGTCATAGTTGCGATGGTCTCCCCAGTCAGCATGCCACAGCGGCGAACGGACGTGTCCAGATGAGAGATATACGTTCCTATACCTTGCATGAAGACCGACGAGAAAACAACAGCTTCTAAATCCTTTGACAAAGGAGGAAAGTAGGAGACCGTGAGGAGGAATAAAGATGTGAGATCTCAAGTGTCAGAACTCGTGTTATTGGACTGCATGGTTTTGAAGAATAGGCATAGCTCACATCGATGATGAGACAGAAGTGAATGTTTGATATGTTCTGAAGTAGACCATGCATCTACTACCAGTTCAAGGAACGATTTCAGCGCTGAAAAAAAAAAGGTTGAACCGGAACTTTTTTCAATACAACAAAACGCATCTTTATTACCTTTTGTATTGATCTGTTGAGACTCGATAGATCCAGCAACCCAACAGACGAAAATGCGAGCGTAAGATTCCTCCCAATCCCGACTCAGGATCAAGCTCGTTGTCATCTCCCATAATTGCTCTTCATTTTCGTTCAAATTTCCCAGTAGACCCGTTAATAATTGGGCCTCTGATTTAACCAGAGCTCGCTTTTCTTTGGACGTGGCCATAACAGGTCGAATATGCTCCAGTGAGGCAAAAAGAGAAGTCAGCAATGACCGAAGGCTCAAGCTCGACGGAATACTGAGGATGAGCTTTTGCCAAGCATGGTAGTACGATCGAGATTCAAAGAGTGTGAACTGCCGTCGACGAATATTTGGGAGATTCGTCTGCCAGAAAGAAGGTTGAGACGCTAATGTTGGTGGGCTCTGTGGAAAGGCGCCGACGTTGATGAGCTTCGTGAGGAGATAGTTTAATGAGTCCGTCCACTCTGTAATAACTACAACAACACGGTCAGCGGTTCGTTAAGGATTCATCCAGTTCGTAAAAAAAAAAAAAAACGCACCTCCAACAGGTCGTTGAGACATTCTTTCCACAAGCACCTCGATCCTTCTGCACACACCATTCAGATACACACTATTTTCTAATGCAGATGGTACGTCCACACCCCCTTCAGCTGCTCCCACAGCATTCGCAACTTTTGCCGGTACACTCACAACATCTCGTACACAGTCCTCCCATGTCAAATTCTTCTTCAAAACGGTATCTCCACCTCTCTGGGTCAAGGTAGACCCTGCTTCGAATACAGCAGTCCAGAGTCGATCTATCGGATAATCTCGGGCTAATTTTTCGAACAGGTAGATGTCATTGCAGCCGAGTTTCCTAGCCAGTAATGTTTCGTAAGAAATGAGGGCAAGGCATCCAGAAACCGGAAGTGCATTGACAAATGTGTCAGGGCAGAAATATTGCCAAAGGAGCAAAGTCCCATCTGGTGTGTGGTCGTGAAGCACTGTGTTCCATGTAGGATAGATGTAATCCAAGAGGGTGTGCTGAATCAGCGGAATGTGTTTTTGTATGTTCACAGAATGAGCTGATAACGGGTCTGTGTTGTATTTGCAAAATACAGGAGGAAGAATGCCGAGATCATCTAATGGCGCAGTAAGCAGTGAGAGTAAAATTTTCAAACTACCGATTGGCTGTTGAAGTCGTGTAATAATTTGTTTTATTCTGTCGTCGTGGTTATGATGATCAGTCATTTTTCAGAATAGGCTGATGTCACTCAAGATCATCATGTTTATCGATCACAGTTGGCTATATACAATGTTCAAAAGAAACACTAATGTACATAATAGATAGCTCTCAAGAATAGAATCGACAGACAGGTCAGTAGAAGGACCAACCAGGTACATAAAACCACTAGAAAGATACGAGTAATGCCCAGAAACTTGATCCCAGCCTAGGCGTCAACCTTCTGAGGACATGTCGTCAGCACTGTAGAACATTGCTACAGGTGTAATGTACCTTTTCTTCCGTCTTGGTCTTGGCCTTCGTGGACTTGGCCTTGGCAGGCCTTGTCGACGAGGCTTTTGCAGGCGTAGGCTTTGCTTTAGCCTTCGCGGTTGTGGCAGTAACCGCAGTCTTAGCTTTGGCCTTGGATGCAGGCTTCTTGGCGTCACCAGTCACAGCCTACAGACATTTTCGGTGGTCGGATTAGGGACCAGTGATATAGCACGGACCTTTTTGGCGGGGACCTTTTTAGCCGATGCGGTTTTCTTCGCATTAGCGGCAGGTTTCTTTGTTGTCGTCGCTTTCTTAGAGGAACTTACAACCGTCTTCTTGGCTGGTACCCTTCTAGTGGAGGGAGTGGAAGATTTTTTGGCCGAGCTGGTCAATGTCTTCGTAACGGATTTGGCCTTTGGTGCTGCTTTAGTAGTAGCAGCAGTAGAAGTGTGCTTCTTGATGGTGGAAGGTTTAGCAGCAGCCTTGGGTTTAGTAGCAGCCTTGGGTTTAGTAACACCGGTGGTGGCTTTCTTGATCACGGGCTTGGTGTTCTGAAAAAGCACCATAGAAACATCATGATGGAATCGTGATCAACATGCATACAACGCGCCATACAGCGAGATAGACAGACCTCTTTAGTAGCATCGGTGCGAGCCTTGGGTGCGAGCTTGACCTTGCCAGAGGGACCTACGAAGAGGCGGACAGGTTAGGACCTGGCACAAACAATCAACCAAACCCAAACCCATTAGCGTACCTTTGGGAAGCAGGAATATACCTTTCTCGCTACCAGAAGCAATGGCACGATTGAGCTGACTGGCAGCAATGTTGTTGACTTCGATCTTGTACTTGGTTTCAACAAACTAGGACAAGTTGAGAGGACAAACAAGGCGTGGAGGCCAAGGCGACATGCCTTCTTAATGGTGGGTCGAGAGACACCAGTCCGAGCCTCATCAGGATGCAAGACGATGCATTCCTACGGGCGATGAAGGTCAACGGGTGCTTCAAGAGGCGGACGGGCATGTACCTTGATCATTTCTATCCAGGTAGGATGGGCTGTTGTGTGGGACTTGCTGGCCGCCGTAGAGGCCTTTGTGGAGGCCTTTGTGGTAGCTTTCTTGGTGACAGTAGGCATGGGGGGCAGGGACAGGATATAGAGAACAGACAAGATGGGGGGAGGATAAGAGGAGGCGCAGCGAGACTTTGTCCATCCCAGAACCCAGAGAGCCAGTCACGTGGAGAAGAGAGATGCGCACGGACGCAATTCTCCCTCGACTCGTCCACAAAATGTCAAGAGCCATGCAAGGCATAGAGGGAAGATAGATGTGTCCCAGAGAGCCCCATGGGTGTCTGCAGAGAATCTAGCCAGGAACTGAAGCAACGAGCGAGGATATCGAGACGATTTCTCGCAGAGCTCGGAAAAAAACAGCAAACTGGGGCGCTAAATTTCGGAGCGAGGACGAGGCATCCGCAGTGGGCGCCAGGCAGTGGTTTTGGGGAGATCTGAGAGTGCCCGGCGGGAGTGGAGGACAACCAGGACAAAAACTAGAATACAGACTCTCGGCATTTGCCAAACCGCATTTCCAAATAGGGAAAACTATTTACAGACCGTCTCCCACAGCCAGGTCCAAGGACTCTCTGACCATGACCATCGTCTCAGACCTGCTGGCCACCGACGACCTCACCATCCTCCTTGCCCTCATTGCAGCAACTACTTTTCTGCTCAACAATCTCTACAGACCCCAGCCCTTGGTCCATCCCATCCTGCTTGGCCGCCAGAGCGACGTCGGACGTGCCCGCAACCCGGGAGAGAGCGCCCTATACAGGAACTATGGAACTGGTCTCATGGGTCGGGTAAGACTATGTACCATCTATGTTGATGGGCCCTTGACCACGTACCGACTATAGTTTCCCAATCGACCCAGTAAAGAGGTCTCTACTCTTGCAGATCTCATCAAACCAGACTCGGAAGCTGCACGCACTCTTTGGGCCACAAAGGCTCGACTCTATTTTTCTCCTCTCCCCCTTCGACTCACTTGCATTATAGGCAACCAATTCCGGTCTCCAGGAGCGTATCGCTGCTCTCGGCACCGGGCTTATTCGCCTTGCCAGTCTGAAGCCAGGAGAATCCAAAGTCCTTCTATTGCTCAATGACGGCATTGGCAAGTCGTACTTTTGTATTGTCATTGCCATTCTGGAAAATTAAATCTCCTACCTAGAGTTTTTGCTTGCTGATTTTGCCCTTGCATCGCATTCGATCGTGTCCGCCACTCTGACTTGCCAGGATCTATTAAGACAGGTTTTGGAAAAACACACATTTTCTGCTATTATTTCGACCCCTGAGACCATATCCAGAGTTCTTGAAGGCATCTATGCCTCTGGAGGCGGTTCAAAGCCCCAGACGATCGTTGTCACTGGTGACATCAGCACAGAGACCACGGCTAGTATCGCGAGTAACATAAAAATCATCAAGTTCTCCGATGCTGAACGTGAGGGCGTCAGAGCTGAAAGAATATTCACACAAACACCAGGTTCGTCTTTTGTCTTATTTCTGCTTTTGCACAACTCATTCACCATTCCAGAACCCCATGATGTATTTACTATATCATACTCTGTCAATAAGGCTGGGCAGTTGCAGGCCGCTCATCTGACACATGAGAACGTGATTGCTGGTATCGCCGCTATCCGTGGTTTGCTGCCAGCTTCACACGCATTGTCATCCTTGGATACCTTGGCTTCGGCATTCTCGCTGAGCAGTGCCTATGGAAGGGCAGTTGCATACACCGCTATCTACGAGGGAACAAGTTTCGCTACATTGTCGAGCAGTAAGATATACGGACGTAAGACCAGAAATTCCCTGGCATTGAGGACAATACCTGACCGATTTTTTTCAGAACCATCTTCGACTGATGCAGGCGACATCGTGGCCACCAAGAGATATCCCATGCCTTCTCCAACGGTGTTGTTCATCAAACCAGGGCACTTGAAATCGATGGTGACAGAGGTCTTGCACAAAGCCGCAAAGTCCCTCATTCTGTTCCCTTTTGCCAAGAGGCACAAGCTTGCTGGTGTTAATGATGGATTTGTCACAAGGGATAGCTTGTGGGATAGACTGGTGTTTGATGGTGCCAGAGCAAAAGTTATTGGTGATGCTGCGGCGTCAATGAGAGCCATCATTGTCAGTGGAGGTGAGCTGAGATCTGGATACTGCTCATGGTCTGCGGGATTGATATCACTCTCTAGGGCCTCTGCCAGCTGTGTTGATGACTCCAGCGCGTGTTGCACTATCAGTCCCCCTTGTGAACGCTTTGACGCACCCTCTCGTCGCTGGACCTGTTCTTGCTTCTCATCCATTTGATTTGCAGGACTTTACATTCGAAGGGGAGAGTGAGAGTATACCAGCACATGTCGGGCCTCCCAGTATCAATGTGGAGGCGAAACTGGTTGGGGTAGATGATGACAAGATTGAGAATGGAGGAGATCCAACTGGATTGTTGCTCATCCGAGGACCGTCAGTGGGGAAGATGGGGAATGACCATCATGAAGATTACATCCAGGTTCCCTCAGCTGAAAAGGACGAGAAGGACGAAGGATGGATAAACACAGAATTTAGAGCGACAGTCCAGCCCAACGGATCATTTGTTTTGTCATAAGCAGATCAAAAAATTAGATTAACTTGCACGTGACATTGACGCGTTGGGACGTGTTTGATCAACAAATAGTAAACTCAGCACAGCCACTTGACTCAGATCAAGTCATGTGACTTGAATGATCGACGCGACGCGTTGAAAAGACTTAAATAGGAAGGCACCTTGGCCTCCGCGCTTGTGTCCTCATTGAATCTATCCCCTCTTTCATACTCTTTACTACTAGTCATGTCTGATAACGCTTCTTCCATGTCCTCGCCTGCTGAAATCAGGGAGACTACACCTGTTGCTGAGGCTACACCTGCTGTTGAAGATGCCTCTGTTGGTAAAGCTACCCCGACTCCGACTTCTTCTGGGAAAACTCTGGAAGCCAAGAAGAAGAAGCCAGCTGCCACAACTAAGAAGAACACTACAACCAAGAGGGTCGCTGCAGCCAAGAAGGCGTCTACAACTAGGAGAACATCTACAACCAAGAAGACAACTGCAAGCAAGGCTGCTCCTCCAAAGGCCAAGACCAGTGCAACCGCCAAGGCAAAAGTTGCCAAGGAACCCAGTTCTTCTGGGCGTCCGCCATGGATAACGATAATCCAAGTAGGATGACTGTTGCTACTGATGATGATGAAATACTGATTCGATCACTAGGAGTGTATAGCTGATCACCGGTCCGAGGCCCGTCAAGGAGTCTCGAGGAGCACGATCAAAAAGGCATGAATTTTCCAAGGAAGCGAGATGAAAGTGGCTGACGTGGGATGTTTGTACAGTATGCCGTGGAGAAATACCAGGTTGACGTTGGTGGGGTCAATCAGTTCCAGCTGAACCGCGCTATTGCAAAAGGTACTGAGACGGGTATCTTTGTGCTCCCCAAGGGGCTGTCTGGAAAGGTCAAGCTGGCTCCCAAGACCAAGGCACCTGGTGCTTCCAAAGAGGTGAGAGGACTGGTGTGTTGTGGGAGTCGAGTTGACAGGAATGTCGCAGAATTCCAAGCCGCCCTCGAAATCAGCCAGCAGCAAGAAGACGGCTGCTGGGACCAAGCCAAGTGCGCCCAAGAAGACGCTGGCGGGGAGACCCAAGGCAGCTGCCGCGACAAAGAAGGCAACAACGACACGTGATGCTGCGAAAAAGGTGGGAAAGAGTGATGTGACGATATCAAGTGACTGATGTGATTTTGCAGGCGGTGACAGGCACAACTTCGGCGCCGAGAGCCAAGGCGGCAAAGAAGACACCGGTTAAGAAGCCAACGGCGACCCGGAGAAAGGCCGGAGAGGCAGCGGGGAAGAAGCCGAGGGTGGCAGGAGGGAAGGCGAGGTCGAAGACCAGGGCTGCTCGGAAATAGGGTTGCGAACTGTATTTATTAGTATTTGTTTATTATGGAATGTGATCTCGGTATTTCGATCAGCAGGACCCCAGAGAGTGGCGGGGGAAAGCCCGTCTGTTTTTTGTTGTTTTTGTGTTTTGTATTTTGTGCTCCATGTCCTCTGCTGCTGGCCACTCGTATGGGACACGGCGCAGCCACCACCTGTCCGCCCGTCCTGGCCTCGCGTCTCTCTCTCTCTCCAACCACCATCTTCTCCCTCCCTTTCCCCCAGAGCACATCGTCCTCCACGAAGACGACGCCACCAGCAAAGTCTTTCTCGCCATTGGTCGTGCTTTTCTCTCCGTCGTATGTCTCCCCTCTTCCCCGTCGCCACCTCTGACCCACTCTACTAGGATAATCGTGCCATGACTATCAAGGACCTTGCTGAGCGTGTCCTCAGCTACGGCCTCGTCGCTCAAAAGTGCGTTCAGCCATACCAGTCGAAATTCCAACTCAGTTTTTCTGCTCTAGTCTCTCCGCTGCCAGCCAGGCCATCACAACCTATATTCGTTCCCACCTCCAGCGTTGCGAGTCCCAGCAGGACATTCCCCTTCTCTTGCGCCATGTCCTCTCCGGGACCGACGCCGACGACGATCTACTCCCTGCTCTCTACTCCACCTCAGGTGGCGCCCAGTCCTCTACTCACACCCACACTGACCGTGTCACAAGTTTCAGGCGCGGAACTATGGTGTGGTACCTTAGCCGCGCTACCGGCGCTCCTTGTCCTTTTGCAAGAGCCGGAATCCGACTCTGTGACTATGGACAAAGCGCCAGCATTCAACGCGATAACAAGAAACCCGATCTACCCGATCACCACGAGTCTTGTGGCCAGAAGAGAAAGCGCTCCCTTCGCAGTGCCTACCCTGCCACCTCCGACTCCCCCACAATATCCGAAGAATCAGACCACGGCAGTCCTCCCCCCAAAGTCAAGCTAACCTTGCGTCTTAAACCCCCTACAAACCCCAACACATCTCCTGATCCCGAGTCCGACGCTTCTATGTCAACTGATGATTCTGACCCTCAACAACCCAATGAGTCTTGTCCACCACACTCACCGCTCTATCACCGTTCCCCATCTCTTGCCCACAGCGTATCCTCGCCTCCCCCCGAATCTGACGACGAAGAGGATGATAATGACAGCAGCGACGACGACGACGACAATAATGAAGAGGACGAGGACGAGGAAGAAGAAACAGAAGAGGTTTCCGTAACACAATCCACCCGCAATTTCTACAGTTTCTCAGAAGACCAAGATCATGATGATCAAGATTGGGATGACGAGGTTGATGGCGACACTTTGTGGGAGAGTCCCGGTCCTCGGTCCCCCTCCGCCTCACTTCCCGAGACCAAAGTCAAGGAGGAGCCGACTGATGTCCAAGGCATGTTGGATGCCTGGGATCATTTTGACTCAAGTGTCGCCGATGCCAAGGTCGTCCAAGTCATCGCGCAGGCTGCTGCCGTCCTCAATCCGGATACAATTCATGGCTCTGCAACTGTTACATTACCAGTCAAGGTCGAATCCCTGGATCCCTGGGCCTGGGAACCATCTCAGGTGCCACAGGGGTGGACGCTAGGCTTGGCAGAGGAGACTATCCAAATCAAGCAGGAGGAGTTGGATCTCGGCTTTGACTCCTTGTTCCCTGGTCTCGGCGAATGGCAAGGCGAATGGCAAGACCAGGACTCTCAATATCGAGATACCGCCAAAGAACAAGTCAAAACATCACCCCTGTCCCATGCACCAACCCTTTTTCCCGACTCTTCATTCCCTCTATCACCATATGTCACTACGCCCGTGGAATCAATATCTACCATCTCACCTGGACTGGTCCAACTCATCCAGGCCCTTTCGGTTCAATCTCCAACAACACCACACATCAATGGTTTCTCCCAGCCTCATGAGTCCCCAGACCATCCTTCAATTCTTCCTCCTCCTGCATCTATTCCGCCCTCTTCCCTTGTTCTAGTACCAACATCTCCGATTCTCCCAGCACAACAGCCCTGCGTCTCGCCTCAAATTATGAAATCTTGCCCAATTGTTCGCACAGATGATGCAGAAGGCATAGTGGTCCATACGTGTCAGCCTCGTAATCCCCCCATAAGTGCCACTCAGATAGAAGGTGAACCATTAACGAAATTGTCCAATAGAATGATTATTGACGTTGAGATCTCAGAAATTTCAGTGTATCAAATGGCACTTGGCCCTTATCTTTTATTACGAAGAATCGACACCGACTTTGTGAACCTGACACCGATTGTCGAGTCATGCGGGAAGGGGAGAGGTTATCCTGTAATGAGCACTGTACCGAATGCTGTTATAATTGGCAAGGGTGAGGCAAGTGCAAAGGTGGTGGGTGTTTGGGTACCCTTGCAAGTTGCGCAGGCATACGTCAAGGACCTCGATACTTGTTCAATTGACACTGAAACGATGGAGGGTTTGAATTTGTTTTTGAACGATGAGCTTGTAGAATGGTTTCCCAGTGCCCTCAAGGACTTTCATAGGACCAACTCGAGTGGGAGGATGTTGAAACAGTTTGGCAGGTGGTTCGAATCGATGCTGATCTTCGCTCAGGCGACAGCTGCCGCCTCGATGGACATGACCGTTGCAAACTGTACTGCTAATGGATCATTGAATCCCCAAGAAGTCATGCAGGCAGACATGAGACAGAATTGGATGTACAACGAGCCGGTTGTTCACATGACCGACACGTTTCCCCTGGGGGATGTATTGGTTATTAAGGAAGGGGAGAGATTTGCTGTTGGATTGCAACCATCTCTTTATCCGAGACGTGATTCGTCCCAACTACATAGACGAACGGGAAGTGAGCTGAGGCAGGAGGTTCGTCTAGATTGCGATTCGCCGTTGAGTGCCAAGGAACAAGAGATATTTCATGAGCTATGTGTGATACCTGGAGAGGAAGAAGAAAGGATGAAGGTGGAGGAGGGGGAGGAGAAGATGGTGGACGTTGAGGTGTGTACTGAGGAAAAACAAGAGGATATACCCAAGATTGTTGTTAGTGGTGGGGATGGTGGTGCAGTGAACATTGACTTGAGCATGCTTGCTATGGAGAATGGTGGTGTCCAACCAGTGTTGTCTTCCCCAAAGTTATTCCAGGCATTCGGTCAACCAGTGTTGTCTCGAGTGTCACACTCTTTGTCGGAAGCAGGCGAGGATAGCGGAGCTGACTCGTCATCAAACATGATACCTATCGCTGCAAGAACAAGGTCGACAAGAATTGCTACCATGTCTAAGGTGAATGAAAAGCAAGAGCAAAAGCAACCTCAGGTGGTCAGACGTTCGAAACGAGTCGCAGCAGCGCAAATGCAACAGGAGAAAAAGAAGTCGAAGATGAAGAAGAGACTCGGGTCAAGGGATATGGTGTCGTGAAGACAGATTGCTGATGCAGCCCGCCCATCCGATCCTGGCGGGGAGGAACTAGTTGAGAGATTGCCTCCTGTTTTTTTTCTACCTTGAACGACCCCTGTGATCAAGCTTCTTGCTTCTCTCTCTTCGGGACGAATTGATCGCTCGCGTTGCTTTTATTGTGTCTCGGGATTTTTCTTTGGACCATCATACTTTTGCTGGGCGTCATGATTCTGTGTGTTGACCTGGAAACTGACCATGTCTTGTTTGCATTTTTTTTCTTGTTTCGAGAACAGTCTTCGTCGTTTTTTTTTTTTTTTTGCTGAATTGTAAATTCTAAGAAATATTTCTCGCATTTTGCTGATGTCCGCTCCATCTCTTTCTCCTTTTTTTTTCTGTTTTTCCATTTGCTCTTCTAAAAGCGAGTGATTGTTGTTGCAGTGTATTCTGCGCTCAAATGGTGGTTTCTCTCTCTCTCTCTCTCTCTCTCTCTCTTCGTTGATATATAAGACTTTTTGTTACCCCCACTTTGATCCTACATCTATAAGACAAAGTAATGAGTAGTTATTTACAATGATAGTAGTTGGTAGTCGTAGGTAACAGTATATGAGTAATGCAACACGTCGTCAGAACTCGGGGTCTTGCTGGTATTATATGTGGTTGGCCGTTGAGATGTATACTCTGATAGGCTCGATGATTTTTTTCCAACACGAATACCTTTATGGGCCCCTTGTTTGTGGTATATGATGATTGTGATTGGTAGAAAGGGCAGTGAGAATATAAGGATCAACCTGTGATATGCTTCGTCTCTCGTTCTGTTACAGGCGGAGAAGATGATTGTGTGTGAACGATCAAGGTTCCATCCGTCCGCATTATTTTTTCTTTTCTTTGTACTTGAGTTGTCATTATGATAACGTTGACTTGGTGAGATGGGATGGGATTCCTTTGTCTTGTCATTCTTTGCGGTATGAATATGTATTTTGATCTACAATCGGGCGGTGACTCGAATGGAAGTTTTTTAGATGGAGGTGATCATTCAAGAAAAACTAGTGCAGGAACAAGTTGATGATCAATAATTGATATGCATCGATCTTTTTGTTGGGCATTTGTCCGTGGACTAAGACTGCCAGGCCAAGTACCAGGATATTGTCCAAACGCATTCGCAGGGTCGTTATAGACCATCCAGGGTAGTTCATGGAATTTTTCCATGGTCATAGTACAAGGACTTCTGGTATTTTACTTGGTATGGAACAACGAGACACCCTGGAATTTGAGAAAGGCAAAAAGTTTCTCAGAATTCTGGCGAGGGGAAGCGTGGGAAAGAGGGAGAGCGAGGCCGGCTCCCTTGCTCCCTTTCTCTATTACTTAGTCCTATTCTCGAGCTACCATACTATCGCTGGGAGCTTGTGCTCTCTTCATAGCCCTAGTAGAATTGCTTCAAATCTCCTGCTGAAGACCTGAAATCGCCTTCTGTCACCAGGTCTCCCTCGAGCGAGCGATTTCCCCTAATTGCTAATCCCCCTTGACTTTTCATATTTTGTATAGCCAACATCCATCCGGCATTCTCGTAATCCTTAATCCTTGTCTTTTCGATCTCTATAATGTCTTTATCGGCCTCTGACAGTGGCTCCTATTCGAGGATTAACCCCGGTGGTAGCGGAAAGACACCGCCTCCGGCGCCTTCAGCTTTTGCTGCCAAGGGGTGTGTGTTTTTTCACGAAATTTATCCCTCACCTCTCATTCAATTTCTCAATCGGCTTTCTAGACTTAACCAGATGCAGGCCAGAGGAGAATTAGGAGGTGGTATGTATCGTCCCCCTGCCTTACGTGGTCTCCCGTCCGGACATTCACCTTCCAATGACTCGACCTCCATTGTAACTTCGGAGGATGATCCTACTCTATCTCCTACCAATCACCCTCCTGGTTTTAGGCGAGCTAGGGCAGGCACCCTACCTTCTAACGTTCAGCTTGCAGCCCAACAACGTTTCACAGAGTCACCGATTCCACTGCCCAGTGCACATCAACCACAAGATTCTCTTCTCGATCCCACACAGCGTACCCTTACTGGCAATACTGCCTCTAATCTGGCTCCCAGTCGTCCTCTGCTTCGACATACTGCTTCTGTAGCTACCGAACGCACCAGTCGCCTTCGTGCGGGCTCTCTTACACTATCATCTGTTGGATTGATCAATCCATTTAGTTCATCTCTCTTCCCGAGTACTTGGATGCCTTCCAGTAACAACAGTGGGAGCGGAATACCTGTTCTAGAAGAACGTTCTGTTACCTCTGCTGACTCCGATACCGAAGCGTTTGACGTCCATACTCTCAATTATCTTGGTTTGGATGATCATAGACCACCCGCAGCCACATTGTCAGAGTTACGCAACCAGGCTCTTTCTATCAATCCAAACCGTATGCGTGCGAGTACTGTGTCTGTTTATGGCCGCAGACCTCAGGCTACCTCGATCATGCCTGGTTCAGCTGATGAAGATGAAGAAGATTATTTCACTGGAGACTACAGCGATCATAGTTATAGCCATCAGCCTCAGCAATTGACCCCATCTTATGACACTCAAATTCATGATAACGGATACACGCCCTCGTACCTTGGCCAAGGAATGAGGGCTACAGAAAGCTTCTCTTCAACTCGACCACGTGCCATTTCTGTTGGTACCCTGGATGATCCTGTGCGCTCTATCACTCGCAGAGCAACATTTACCACAGATACCCTTCCCTACCTTAGTGAAATAAACCACCAGACAACTAATCTCAACTTAGTCTCCAATAACCTTGGAAACCTTCCGAGCATCTTAAAATCTGATAACAAGCTGGCTGGGTCCAGGATATCATCTACCCCCTCTGTTCATTTTCCGAATGGAGAAGTTCAGGGAAGCGGAAAAGGAACATCTGCTTATCTACTTGCTCCCAGTAGCCAGACCAGTCAGAATAGGTCTGTCTCTCCCAAGTCGGAGGGTCAATCGTCTCAGATCCAGACCCCGACGCGCTCGCTCTGGATTGGGAATCTAGATAGCTCCGTTACAAGCGAGCAATTGATCCATGTCTTTGCTCCTTATGGTGCGATTGAAAGTTTGCGACTTCTTCCCGAAAAGGTCTGTCCTGCAGTTTCCCTCACTGTTGTTGGACCTGAACCGCTTTTTCAAAGGAATGCGGTTTCGTCAATTTTGTTGATCAAGCCGATGCTATCCGTGCCAAGGACGATGTTCTGAATCGATTAGGAGGAAATATCAACATGCCCAACGGTCAACTTGTTCGGATCGGATTTGGTAAGGCTGATAGTGCCCCGGTCGCTCCAGCCAAAGGCACGCCCATAAGTCCTGGTCCCACTTCTCCCAATGCCGCGGGCAAGAATGCACTTGGAAATGGCTCTCTCAACAACATAGATGCTCAATTGCAATCGACTCCCACTCGTGCTCTCTGGATTGGTTCCATCCCTTCAACTACCACTCCTGCTACCATCTTGAGCGTTTTCAGTCCTTACGGTCCAATTGAGTCAGCTAGAGTTCTGACGCACAAGAATTGTGGTTTCAGTACGTGTCAGAGAAGTTTTCTTCGATCAGTCACCCTTTGATTCTATTTCTAGTTAATTTTGAACGTCTTGACGATGCGGTTCGTGCTCGGAAGGCTCTCAATGGACGGGATGTTCTGGGAAGTGACGTTGGCGCCATCAGAATCGGGTTCGCAAAAGTTCCTGTCAAGAATGGTCAAGAAGGTGCTGGTGGTGTGGAAGAAAGTTCGAGCATTGTGGTTCAAGGTGCTGGTGATCTGAGCGTCGGTGCTACAATTCATGCTCTTCGTAACGTCAAGGGTGCATCTACTATCCCCGCTGATCAACAAGTCCTCGGGGGGACTATTGAAAACTACAGGTCGAACCTTCTACTCAGTATGATTGGCTCTGGCAACCACAATGTGTCCGATGGATTAGCTAAGCCTCCCAGTCTTACCCTATCGGTCACCGAGCAACAGATGATAATGAGGGAACTGAGTGCTGGTAGTTCAGATGCAGAGCTGGACGTTCAAGCCCTGGCAGGTGAGCTACCTGTGTACGGAAGCTTCGGACTGTTTGACCTTCAATCAATCAATCTGTAGAGTTTCGTCCTCCGACCATGTACTACACTACTATTCCCCTCGTTTCCGAAAGGTCCAACAACAGGCGCTGGGATGCTGCTAAACTTCGTGAACTTCGAAAACGCCTTGATTCCGGTCCGATGAACACAGAAGAGATAGATCAAGTTGCTACCGATTTCACAGATAGCGAAATTGTGGACCTTGCGTCCGATTGGCTTGGCAACACAGTGAGCTGGATGCTGTGTGTTGGCAAATTAAATTATGTACTGACCTGTCTATAGGTCGTGCAGAAGTTATTCGAAAAGTGCTCCTCAGTACCTCGCTTCGCGATGCTGGAACGTCTGGCCCCACATTTGGCTATGATTGGCATCCACAAAAATGGTACATGGGCTGCCCAAAAGATTATTGAATGTGTTTCTGCTCCTGAGGAAATCACATTGATCGCCCAGAATTTGAGGGCTTTCGTACCTCCTCTCTTATTGGACAGTTTTGGGAATTACGTCGTACAGTGAGAAAGCGTTCTTCTGTGCATTGAAATTTAGATCTGGATATTGATTGACCTTTGGTTTACAGATGCTGCTTGCACTTTGGCCAGCCGGCTAACGAGTTCATCTTTGATGCCGTTGTAGATCGCATGTGGGAAATCGCCCAAGGACGATTTGGTGCTCGCAGTATGAGAGCTTGCTTGGAAAGTCCTCATATTACCCTCAGTCAACAACGTAGGATTGCGACTGCCATTATTCTGAACTCGATTCCATTAGCAACCAATCCGAATGGAGCGCTTCTTCTGACTTGGCTTTTGGATACCTCCAACTTCCCATCGCGTTATAACTTGTTGGCTCCTCGCTTCACTCCGCATCTCTCGCACCTGTGCACCCATAAATTGGCATCGCTTACCGTCCTTCGCATTGTCAATCAGAAGAGCGAGCCTAATGCCTCTCGTCAGATTGTTGAGGCATTATTCAATTCCCCTGGAGATCACGTCCTCACCGATGTTCTTGGGGATCAAGTCAATGGCGTTACTGTTGTGCTCAAAATCTTGACAAGTACATCCATTGATCCTGCTGACAAACAAAATTACATTGAAGCTACCAAACGTGTCTTGGTCGAGTTGAAGGTCATTGCTACACAAGCTTATCGCAAACTCATTGAAGAGGTTGGATTGCAGGCTCCTAATTATCAACCTACCTATTCCGGCCTCCCACTAGGTGGCAAACCAAGGCCCGGAAATCAGGCTGGATATATCGGTGTGCCAGGAATTCCTGCTTACCCGCCCAATGATCAAGGGTTTGCCTCAATAATGGCAGCTGTACAGATGGGAGGCCAGAATCCTCAGACGGGACCTGCACCCATTCCAATAGATGCTGGCTATGTCCAACCGCAATCTACTCAGGTTCGCCGACCCAACCCCGCTCCTGTCCCTGCTCCGTATAGTCCACCTATCGATTCTTTCAGTCCCTTTGGTACTAGAACACCTGATGGAAACAACTCGAGGCAATTGCCTCGTTCTGTTCGTCTTCCAGGAAGTAGTACTGCCCCGCTTATACCAAATTATGGAGCTCAGTCTCCCGCAATGCAACCCGCCACCATTATTGGTGTTGGGCAGTCTCAATACGGGGGATTGCCGCCTCAGCAAATGCATCCCCATGTTTACCAACCTTACATGTACCAAACATACCAGCAGAACCCTACCAATAACATGGGCGGATTCTAATCACTCTTGAGTTTTTCTTAAAAAACGAATGTTCATGCCATTTATCTATCTCCACACTATCTATTTCCACCTCTTCAAGATCACACATTCCTTTCCTTGTTGGCCACAACTGTCAGTCATCGGTTGAGAAATTCTGGATTGATCGTTCATTGCTCTATACCCCTCTCTCTCCTCAACATGTTCTATTTCCTTTTCCTCTGCCTTCTCTCAGAAAATTAAAAAGGGGCTTGTGCATCGTGCAATGTTTGATTGGTCTTAGCTTTGGCGCTCGGAACTTGTTTGACGGAATAGTTCACCTTACCTCTTCTTTACCCTCATATGCTTCATATTTTTTGTACAACAAATACGCGACTGTGACACTAGCGGTCATAAAAAGATAGATCTAGTTCCCCTTCTATTTTTCCGTTACTACCTTAGTATTGGAGTTTTCGTTCCCCTGAAAAGGTAAGGGGCTGGGTTTTGGGTGGATTGAATGACGCTGTCATGACGCTCTACGTACTCTGTATCTGTATCAGCATGTGTACGTTAAACCAAAGAAAAAGATCAATCCTGACCGACGGAAACTTTGGGTGCGTAGATGTGTACCAGAGATAACTATCTTGCATCATTCCATGGGAAGCTCGGCATCAAAAGCAGCCAGAAAGCTTCCTAAACGCGTGGAATCTCCCCAGTGGGCTGGTAAGCGAACGGCAGGTCCAGCAACTGGTACGACAGGGGAGCAAGGTCATGAGACATTGGCCAGTGAGCACAGGTCAAAAGGTGCATGCTTGTTGGTCTTTTCGCTCATCGTTCCAACCTGACAAGAATCCTGGTTTGTGTACGCATACTTAGTAATTGAGAAAGATGCCCAAGATCCACATCTCTTGGCTAACCTACGGCAGCTGGGACCTGTTAATGTAGACCACCACATGAAAAGCTTTCGACATGTACGCCCTTTTTTTTTTGGTCCGACGTGGTCAGTATGGCTCACCAGAACCTTTGATGTTCACATCACACAGGAACCTACAGCGTCAACTACCGCGCGATTGTTCCAGGCACGTTCAGATCATGCAAATGATCTAGAAACGATACGACAGAATCGGGGACAGGCAACATCAAACACGCAAATCCACGCGTCGCAGCTCACCAGCGCATTAAATGCAAGAAAGGAAGCGGCTGACGTGGGAGTGGTCAAGAGTGCGACACAAGAATTGGGGATTGACTTTGGGAAAGTAGAACGCTTGGCGAGGTTTGTGAACACCCCGAGTGTTTCGACAGGTAATGTGAGGAGAAGCGTGGACGAGAATGGTCGTGAGCAGGTCGTTGCCAAGGTGCGACAGGAAACTTGTTTGGCGAGCATTAGTGAGAGTCGCTGATTCATGGGCAGGCTGTTTGGATAGATGCCCCATATCTGAACATCACAGCCAATCAGCGGACTGGTTCGTTGGGTGGGGATAAAGGTCCTTAGATTCTGTGATTGGGAAAAACTTGATAACCTGTTACCATATTCTCCAATTCCAGATTTGTTCAGCTATCATACATGGTGTAGAATACGGCAGAGTCATAGAAAAAAAGCATTGAAAGAAGCAGAGAGAAACACCGAAAGCACACTACCACCGATAGAGCCCTATACCTCGGTGCCAAAGCCAGTGTAATCTGAAAAAGATAATATACCCAAGGACAGAAGTCGGAGCAATACTCATTCCAGCGAGCCTAGTTGGGAAGAAAAAATTCATTTGAGGCATGTATAGAAGAAGATGGGTATAAGAACGAATTAAAAAGACAGAAGTTCGATCAATAGAATATCCTGCTGAGTAAATCCGGTGAATAAACGAACTCATGTCCTAGCGCACATGTATGTTATTAGCCGCTTTAAAGCCAGAAAAGCAACTCACCTGAATCTTGGAGCATCAAACAAACCAGTCAATGGGCGGTAAAGTTATTCGCATCAAATGACATATCGTCAAAATGCAGGGAATCCAATCTCATTTCAAAGTCTGCATCATCACTCATCTGCGTGGGCAACTGTGGTGCCGGTGAATCGTCTTGTTTCCTGATTCCAAGTATGTTTCCGAGGTTCTTCAGACTAAGACTCCGGGAGACACTGGCCCTACCACGGACTTTACGAGGCATGCTCTCAGGAGCAGTAGCTTTATCCATGCCATTGGGTGAAAGCATACCACCACTTGAACTCGGTACCATATTGATGCCCAAGCCGAGATTCAAGTCAAGCTCTAGGTGTAAACTCATGTCAAAGGGAAAATCTGACAATGCCTCTACCAGGCTGGATTCAGTATTTTGATCACTAGCACTGGATATTCTGCCGTCAGCAGTGCTTATAGATATAGCGGAATGTGAACTAGTCATCGAGGGCCGAGATAGCTTCGACGAAGAGCCATTTATTAGGGAGCTGTGATGGACGGTCCGTGTCCCAGATGAAGCGACTTTGGATCTTTCGAAGCCATGACCAGGTGTAGCTGCAGTAGCTTCGCTAGAGACAGAGCTAAAGGACAGATAGCTGACAGAACCGCTCTGCAAGCTTGACCCTAGACTTGAACCACTAGTAACTGTGCTTGAGCTCTGCAAGGGAGCGATGATACGCCTGGCTTCACTTTCGTCAAAACTAGTGGGGGTTTGGGGCACAGAGTCTGTAGTGGGAGATGTGCGCCCTGACTCGCTGGTTGGTGTAGAGGATAAGGAAGGACAAGTAGGGCAACCGCTGAAAGTTTGATGCTTGGATCGAGGGTCAACATCGGAGGGCGGTTGAGGAGGAGATTTATGGAAAATTTTACGAAGATTTAGAGCACTAAAACCTCTTTTAGCTCGGTTACCGGGAGGAGGAATTTCTGTCCGAGATGAAGACGTGGGTGATATTGACCTCGGCTGGTCTTGATGAATAGTATTCTGAGTTTGTAATGAAGGTGTGGAGTCATCATCCCCAGATTGCCTTTGTTGAATGAGAAGAGTTATGTCGTCTTTGGTACTTGAAGCTTCGTTTTTGATGCTAGACGAAGAGCATCTTAAGGGTGTGTGGGACCCATCAGATAGTCGCGAAGAGGGCTTCTGCTGGAATGACATTTGAGATCCCTGACTTTGTAGGACAGGCGTGGGCAAATTATGGGTCGATGTGTTGAACGAAGAAGTCGATGTCCGTCGCTTGAGTGCAGAGCTAAAGAGGCGACCTGAGGGTCGCCGCCGAAGCTTCGAGCAATCCGAATGATCTTGAGTTGGAGAAAAGATATCCTGAGCCCGTGGTCTCGGCTGTGACTCCGAGCCTCTTGCTCTGAAGACTGTTTTAGATGATGTCTGAAGGTTCTCTTTGAGGATTTGGAAAGCTCTGGTGGCTCGGGAGCGCAAAGTCAATTTGCTGGCGAGCCTATCCGAAGAAGTCCAGGGGTGATTCTCGGGACCATAAATGAAGGTTGATTTTTTGCGAACTTTGATGATTTCGACTATATCTGAATCGTTATCAACTTGTGTCCGGGGAAGCTGAGCTCTGGAGAAGTGTTGGTGGTGGCGAGCATACCCATAGTCCGTGTCCATCTCAGGCAAGATTGCATCGTCCATCAGGTCCATTTCCATGCGCCTGCATAGATCATACTCGTGATCCAAGAAGTCATCTGCATCGCCCAACGCATCGACGATTGACCTTGTCTCGGGTGATCCTTTGGGAACGGGCAAAATGAGGCCTTCCATGCCGGCGACGTCTCTGTAGAAAAGGGGGGTATTGGAGGGTGCCTGGGAGTATATCAAGGCATTCTCCTGCTCATCCTCGGCAGACCAGCTCTGCTGGGAGTTGTAACAGCACCATGGAGGAGTCTGGTCTTCCTCCGGGGGGACTACAAAGATATCTGGGGCCCTTGTGTGAGCATGAGAGACCCTGTAGGCGTAGTCTGGGTGCAGAAAGGAGCGAGTGTGCATGGGGGGATGTTGGAAGCCGTTGGATGGACGACCAGGTCAGCCCCGTCCGTCACGTGAAGCTATGAACCGATGTTCTGCCACAGCAGGAATGCTGAAACAGCTTGCAATGAATGTCACCTTCCTCGGCACCTCCAGCGGCGGAGGGCCCACTCTGAATCGCAACTGCTCTTCTCTCGTCTGCGACTTCTTTGGGGGAAATAATCTCTGGAGTCTGTCCTTTGCCGTCTCGTCTGTTCTGCCGCTCACATCCAACTCCAGTGGTTGACTGTGCAGAGGGGACTGCACGGCAATTCGTCCTCCAACCTCGCAGCCCCCGCATCAAGATCAGCCAAATCAACAAGCTCTTCGTGACTCACATGCATGGTGCCCCTTACCATTGTATAGTCTGTGTATTTCTTATGTCCAATATCAGCCGATCATATAATGGGGATTCCAACTCTTCTGCGGAATATCCTCCGAGCACCCAGTATCGATGATCCTCTCGGGCAGCATATGAAAGCGGTACATGATCTCTTGACTCCCCCATGAACCGAGTAAAAATCTCTCTTGTTTCGTCCCCAGCTGTCGATTCATGTCTATGGTCCTTGCGGCTTGCGCTCGTTCATTCGTCAGAACCTTAAAATGACGTTTACGCGCACTTCCGATGCATACGTCGTCCACGAGCTTTTGAGAACTGATGATCCTATAACACCTTGCAATCCACCATCTGACGACCCTGATCCAAATGCGTCTTCCAATCACAGGGATTGGGATGTTTTGCATTCCAGTGAACTTCCCGGGAGGGACATTCTAGCAGATAACCAAGGGTTGTGGCGTGACATAGATTCTGAGATGCACTCGTCTACTCCAAGACGAACAACCTGCTTCTCAATTCACGCAGGCCCTATTCTTCATCGCGGTAAGGATGCCTATGTATATCGAAACTTGTACCATGATGTGAAAAATGTATCACAGAACCATGCATTGGTTACATATTCGATGAAATTACATGTCCTAGGCATAAAATAGTGGTACTCGGGGATACTTATGATCCCTCATCCCTCATCCCTCTGTGTCAAGACCCCAGCCCTACTCTACTGATCCACGAGGCTACTGATTCTACGATATCTCCTGGAAGAGATCCAAATGGAAAACTGTCCAAGAGGGATTTGCAAAAAGTCATGAAGACAACTCTAGCAAGAGGTCACTCCACGCCTGTGATGGCTGGAGAATTCGCCAAACGTGTGCGTGCCCAGGCCCTTGTCCTTAACCACATCGGAAGCAGGTATTTAGACAAACCTTCATCTCTAGTCCCCCGTCATATGTTATTTGCCTCAGATTTCCTGCCCCATCCCTGACTGACAAACGTAATTATACTCATATGCTCCTGGAAGACATAGCAGAACAAGCGACAAGAGCCTGGTCTCCTCCAAACGGCGAGCGAGCTGTTGTGGCTCTAGACTTCATGCGTGTCTTTGTGCCCGAACCTAGGCAAATGTTCTCTCAACCGGGCGATATGGAACTCCCGCCCTTGGCTTTTCCAGCAGCAGCATCCTTTGCTCTACCGCCGTCACTCCCTTGGAATCTTTCTTTCGGCCATAATCCGTTCCCACCCACCATAGGTATCAACAACTATGGAATGCTACCTACCGCTTGGGAGACCGACTACGGCAATACTATTGATCGTAGCTTTTATTCTGGTGCTCCTTCGGGTGATATATCAGATCCTTCAATACCAATTCCGATAGGTCAGTCCGGTCTTTCTACGGACTTGGATTCCATTTAGAAATCTCAATCTTTATACGCTGTTACGCAGTTGACGCAACTGGTCTGCATGGCCGACGCAGACGAAGAAGACGTCGGAAAGGGGGGGCTACAACTGATCTGCATGGCCGACGCAAACGAAACCGAATACATGGGAAAGAGGAGGCTGCCAATGGTATCGGGGACGTAGATGCTGGTTTCAGCGAGGATTGGGCCAGGCCCAAGCACTGGAGGCGGAGCGTATCCCTCCTGGGGGATACCCCTCATCATGACGGCGGCGGACCCAGCCATAGCAGACCTACTGGCACTGGTCAGGACGATGGAGGCGTCTCAGCGCCAGCCTCACATGGGAATAACTAAAAATGTGGAGGGACTTGAATACAATCTATCACTACCAGGAATATTGGCTGCTGCTAATGTCAAATACGATTTATACGATAATTGTACAAGTGATACAGTTTGAAGGGACGAAATTCCATGAAACCTGATGCAAAAGTTTTATTTTCAGGTATCCGTCAGCCATCGCTGTTTTGAGATTTTTTGACTAGCTCCGAAACCCATCTTTCCTGAGGTTCGTTGCATAACAACATGTATACCCATGATCGGATCGATCAATGTCCTCGAAAGGGACAACCCAGGTGTTGTGCAACAGCAGCAGGAAAAAAAATGAGATTAAGCAATTGAGCTTTGCATGTCTCGTCTTGTTCATTCTATAGACTTTGAAAATCTGATAGATAGGTCTCATTGTAGGCTATTTAAATCACACCGCGCATGCACCTATTCCTAGATGGACATCACGTAATGAGCGCAGCCACTCCGAAATGGAACAAAAGTGTTTTTTTTCAGCTGTCAAAACAGACTATTTCCAAATATGACGAGTTGCACCTTGCTGCCACAAGATGACCAAATTTGACTTCTCGATCTGGGAAATCTGAAGGGAATCTCGGGGGGGGGAAGGTCTGCGCCAGAATGTCGGACGTGATTTTCAAACGTGAGGATTCTCCCAGACCGTTTCAGATTCCGTAATCTAGGAAGACCGATCGCTCTTATAGAAGCTAGAGGCGCAGAGAGATCGGAGCTAGGCTTGAGCCTATGATAGAACAAAGATATTGGACGCTTGGCCTCTACTGTCTCTTGTCAACATGCCGGAAGTAATCAGAAAAATCGCCCCTTGGGAAACCATAAAAAGTATCTTTGAGAAGATAGCATCGTTGGAATTCAGATTCATTTGTCGTTGAAAAAGTAATCAAGGGTGATGAGATTTGAAACATCTGTCACATCGTGACATATGCTCCAACACCTACGCTAGTAAATTTTGTTTTGTTTGGAAATGCATCACCGTTCTAATCAGATAAATGGGTCCGCAAACTACCCAACCATGGACTATTCAACGACACTACCCTTGACTGTTCTTGGCCTAGTCCTTCAACCCCGACGCTGCCATCAACATTACTTACTACGCCGCAAGAGATAGAAACGCCGGTACGAGATGTAGCCCGTCCTCGTGCATTTAATAATTTCACAAATAAGCTATAGCAGTTACATGACTTTTTCATGCCCTGACAACCCATCCTTCAACGTGACGGGAGCTACTTGACAACTCAGTCTTTTGCATTGACGGTTCACATGGGTGGTAACAAAGAACCAGCCCTGATATATTATGCTGCCTCAGCGCCCATTCTAGGTATACGCATAGCTCGATATCGAAAGTCATCCATAATGGGAGGTCTACGCCTTTGATAGGCTCTCTTTTCGCATCGAGTTTCACACGCTCAATGGAGTTCATTCGTGAATAACCATCGGCGCAGTTTACATGTTCATCAACACGGGAAAAACATGTGTTCTGGCCCTGCACAAGAGCGAGCCTCTCTGAAAAAGCAATTAAACCCATTGCCCAAATTACTGCATTAGAAGATCAGGGGTGACGTATCTACTCCACTTCACTTCACATCTCGGCATAAACTCCCCTTCAACGATCTGTCTCTCAAATTAAATTAGATAGCTTTTCTCAAACACCACATCTGAACGGATGACGCAACAACCCCGAAAATGCCAACTTGACATAATCCATCTAATATCATAAGAAAACTTTCCACCGATTATTGAACACAACGATCGAAATGTATGATGCAATGATGATGGACAAAAATGACAGATAACTTCGTAAATGTATCTCTATAAGAACCTATCTAAACTACGTATGAGGAATATAATCTCGTCAAGGACAATCATTATGTGAGATAAATACAAATGGCGCCGCCAGCCGAGCAAATCTTCGGTCACTACTGAGTAAATCCATAGATAGAAGATATCAGCACCCAAATTAGGAGTATAAACCAAGATGATGCTCGGGACCCGTGAGGGAATAGACGTGTACTATAGACGTGTAGATTGTTGCCAAATTCAGGAATTTGTCCGACACGGGCGTGGTTGTTGAGATTCAAGTTCCAGGAACGAGTGTACCTTTGGAATGGCACAAGTCTGTCGGCAATTATTGTCAAGAGACTGACTGACAAGTCCAGATTGGGTGATTTCCTCTGTCGGCAGGGTAACTTGATCATTATCCTTTTCATGAATAGTGCCGAGCTGCGAGATTCTCCATACATCTGCAGTAGGTTTCGATGATGTATCTCGTCGAAGGTCACTATCTTTAAAAGCCACACGAGATTTACTTCGAATCCACCATCCGTATCTCTATGTCATCAGGCAGCAGGATAAGCGGCTTCGGCAACAACCTCGGGAAGCGGACATACCAAAAAAAGGATAGGAATGGGCGTGCAAACAGTTGCCAGAGCAGCAAAAACACTCATAGCACGTTGATCTCCCAATGCACTAAACATACTCGGACTGAACAAAGGAAATGCAGCGCCACAGCATGATCTCAAAACCACCGTTGAAGCGATAGCACTAGCAAAGTATACGTTATACGTATCCATGAGATACGCTGTGAGACTTTGCAAAATTTGTGCAACACCGAAACCAAATGGTGCGCCCGCAAGGATTGGGACTATCCAATGAATGCCTGGTTTTGACGTCCTGAAAGTTAGAAGTGAGGTTCAGATTCATTGAAGAGTATGAATACACTTGCCATGCGAACCACCAGAGACCCACAGGGGTAACAACACCCCCCATGATGGCCATATGCAAGCGGCTGGCAAGCAGCGGCACGTGTAAATGCAAAGAAATAAGAAATAACAATGAGAGCGTACGCTTCCGGTGGAGCACGACCCGTCTCGCTCTGGTCCATGCTACGACGATAAATCCTGTTCTGGATCGATTGCGTCATAGTGCCCAAGATAATTCCAACCCCGACACCAATGAAAGCTAAACCGCCTTGACCAGGTGAGAATCCTCTGTGTTGCTGGAAAACGATAGGAAATGCGGAGAACAGAGCGTATAAGGTACCATAAACGATAGAGATGTAAAGTGATAGAAGAAGAACAATGGGTTCGGTTACGATGAAGACTAGATGAATGAATTTGAGAGTCTTGAGTGGCAAAATTCACAACAGGAGAGCCTACCAAAAGGTCTGCTGAGATCTGTACGCATAGTTTGGAAAAAGGATTTGGAACGGTGAAGATCATATGATGTGGTGTAGTATAGAGTATTATTTGATTCTTGTTGAAGCTTCTGTGCTCGCCATCGGAGTAGAACTGGTTGATACTAGCACCCGAGGATATCGATTAGATTACTCAACGCCTTGAAGTACAATAAACGTACCGTTTCAGGAGTGAAAAAATACCCGACAACCAGTGTAAGGAAAGACAAAATCAGCATAAGCCAGAAATTAAAATGCCATCCGAGTCGGGAATTTTGCGCTACGAAACCGCCCACAATGGGTCCAATGACTGATGGGTGTAACGTTGGATCGAGGACCAAAATAGTCTAGATTGTACACACCTGGACCTAGGAATGGGACTGTTGCATAAATGGCAGAAGCCAGACCTCTTTCACGGTAATTCCAAATGTCTGAGACGGCACCGCCGGAATTAGTTAGTGCTACGAACAAGATTGAAGCCGAGTAAGTGAGAAGACGATGGGAGGGAAACATACGAGAAGCACCGGCGATGCCCGTGATAAGACGGCAAGAAAGCAGGGTGGCCAAGTTTTTGCTAAGTGCACCTTGTAATTGGAACAAAGTATACAATGAAAGTGTCACGATGAAAATGATGCGCTATGCAACCGATTGATATTTGTTGATCAATGCCGATGGATGACTCACGCGGCCGAACATCTGAGGTTAGTCTAAGTATCACACGGCATGTTTGAAGAGAGTAAGTACCTCGCCAAGGGGTGCAAATAATAGGGGGCTAGAATGAATTAAGTGCATAGTTCCGGGATCATGTAGGAGAATGAAAGCACCCTAAAGCGAAGCCGAGGACGTAGAGAGAAATGCCGAGGATGGCGATATCACTAGAAACGTTAAAATCGCGTTGTATGCCTTGCAGACCTCCTGTGTAGGCAGAGCTGCTAAATGAAACGGTGAACGTGGACATTGCGAGCTGCCAGTAAATTGTTCTGTTACTGGACGAGGGCGAAGGAGAGAGGGCATCGTACTTGGGCAGTTATAAACCATCGTCTGGTTCTTGACCAGTTGAAAGGGTTTTCTGGATCGCCGAGGGCCCAGTCGACAACGAACGGGTCTTTGGGTGTTCCGCTCCCTGGATATGGTTTGTCAGTGGATGCGCGGTGGTATCGGGTGCTGGGGAGCGGGAGGGGCTGAGAGTGGGAAGAAGTACTGGTGGGTGGTGTGCTGTCTGTGCTCCGTGCAGTGGTGGTTGTTGAGCCGGAAGCCCAACCTTGGGGAGGGCTGGACATGGTGGACGGAGGGAAGACCGGACAGACGGAAAGAGATTTATAGGCACATGGATGGAGATATAAATAATACAGTTGCAGATATTTTATGCGCACAAGTTTACGGGATTTTCTGGCATCTTCTTGTCGAGATTCCCGCAGATCTGGGAGATCTGCAGCATGGCTGGGACACGACAGGCGACAGGAGGAGATCCGCAGCCGAGCTGGATCTGGTGTTTGTGTGTATGTGTCGATCACCTGATCGGCTGGGCACCCCGTGCACCTAGTACGCCCCCCGTGCACTGCGCGGACCTGTGCATGGATCCCAGATTGTAACCACAACCATCCACAGTCATGGCGACGCATGGGCCCATAAACGGTGTCAAGATTTCCTGTATGTCTGTTTCTCTTGTTTCTGCTCCATGCTCACCTTTTGCCCCTCCAGACCTCGACGATCCCCACAAGGTCGTCAAGGTCATCGCCTCCGATGGCAAGGATGGAGAAACCAAGGAGATTTCCTACAACAGTTGCAAGGTCGTCGGCAACGGCTCCTTTGGTGTCGTTTTCCAGGCAAAGCTTCTCCCTTCAGAACAGGATATTGCTATCAAGAAGGTACTCCAGGACAAGCGATTCAAGGTGTGCCCCGGATCAATGGCTGATCCTCTCCCTCTCGAGCAGCTGATCTTGTATTCGTGTTCCACAGAATCGCGAGCTCCAGATCATGAGATTAGTCTCCCACCCGAATGTTGTCGACCTCAAAGCTTTTTTCTACTCAAATGGCGACAAGGTCCGTTAGCCAAGCGGCCTACAACGATCTGACTGATGTATTGAGGTAGAAAGACGAAGTTTATCTCAATCTTGTTCTTGAATATGTTCCAGAAACCGTCTACCGCGCCAGTCGCCATTATGCGAAACTCAAACAGCCCATGCCCATGCTCCAGATCAAATTGTACATGTACCAGCTTCTCCGTTCTCTTGCCTATATCCACTGTGTTGGCATCTGCCACCGCGATATCAAACCCCAAAATCTCCTCCTTAACCCAGCGACCGGTGTTCTGAAGCTTTGTGATTTTGGTTCGGCCAAAATTCTAGTGGCAGGCGAGCCCAACGTCAGCTACATATGCTCAAGATATTATCGGGCGCCCGAACTGATTTTCGGTGCAACTAATTACACCACCAATATTGGCAAGTATTCTATGGACGGCAATAACTCATGTGGACTGACTCGTCTCCTACCAGACATCTGGTCAACGGGATGTGTGATGGCTGAGCTTATGCTCGGACAACCGCTGTTCCCTGGCGAAAGCGGAATTGACCAGCTGGTAGAGATAATCAAGGTGCTGGGTACCCCATCACGAGAGCAGATTAAAACTATGAATCCAAACTATATGGAGCACAAATTTCCACAAATCAAGCCTCATCCATTCTCAAAAGTGCGCTCCATGTGACTTTTCTATCGCGAGCAATATGACAAGAATATTTTTGTTTCAGGTCTTCCGGCCCCGCACGGCACCAGAGGCCATTGACCTGGTATCAAAGCTGTTGGAGTACACACCTGGAGCACGGTCGAGTGCAATTGAGGCGCTTGCTCACCCATTTTTTGACGAGCTGCGTGTTGAGGGTGCAAGGATGCCGAATGGACGAGATTTTCCACCTCTGTTCAACTTTACACGGGAGGGTGAGTGCTGTCCGGTCTACGTGGGACAAGTTCTCGGTTCTGACGCCGGTGCAGAGCTCTCTGTGCGACCAGATCTCCTACGCCAGCTTGTTCCGCCACACTGTGAACCGGAGCTGGCCTCGCGGTCTATTTCGCTGGACAACTTTGTACCCGTGCCTGTTGAACAAATGAGGCTGACACTGGACTGAGGCTGGATTTGTTCTGATATATCTTGAATTGAATGACGCGGCATGTAGGCATGAATAAATAAAAAGTGCTGTGATAGTTGGCAAGAGGATGACCTGCGATGGCGACATCGTGGACAAATAATATACATATACATAACATATATATGGCGGTTATAGTAAACCAATCCTACTTTGTGATACTTTCCTTGCTCTCGACCCCGGCGACGCCATGCACGTCCAGCATGTCTCGAGCAGCCCAGAGCCTTGTGCTCGCCCGCCCCAGCAGCCCCCGAGGAAGCTGTGTGTGCGCCACCAACGCATGGCAGACGAGGGCACCAATCTCAAGCTCCAGCAGGTCTGTGGTCTTCCTGGCATGACTCTGATACTGACCGGTGCCAACAGTCGCTGGATGTCCTGCCGCTCGAGGAGCGGGAGCAGGTCAACGCCATCTGGCAGGCATTCTCCTCGTCGTCTCATCCCCGGCGCGCTCTCATCCTACAGGGCCTCCTCACCATGTGCTGCTTTTCCCAACTTTCGCTTCTCACCGAACTCCTTGCTCATCTCATCCGCATCGACCCCTTTGCTGTCCTTCCCCGGGAAGTCTCTCTCAAAATCCTGGCCTACCTTGATGCCACCTCTCTCTGTCGAGCGGCCCAGGTGTCTCGCCGCTGGCGCTCACTCGCAGACGACGATGTCCTTTGGCGAGGCATTTGCGAACAACACATTGGCCAGAAATGCACAAAGTGCGGCTGGGGTCTCCCCATCCTCGAGAAGAAACGCGTCGTCCGACTTCCATCTCCTACGCCCATGCCCTGTTCACCCGCTGCTGCCCCCCTCACACGATCACCTTTACCTTCGATCGCAGAGTCCACGTCCACCATTATATCCCTCACAACCTCTTCTTTGCTCAAACGACCTCTCGCTAGTGATTGCTTGACCGATCCCTCAACCCCACCTCTCAAACGTCAGAGATCTGAAGTTGCTGCCTTGGGCAATGATAATGCCTGTTCTTTGATTGCACCACGCTCCTTGCTTCTTCCAACCTCGAACACGCCATCGGATTCGACATCACGATCTTCCACACGCCCCTGGAAGGACGTGTACAGCGAACGATTGTCGATTGAAAGGAATTGGAGACGAGGGCGGTGCACGGTTAAAACACTTAAGGGTCATACTGATGGTGTAATGTGTTTGCAGTTCTCAGAGACGCTGAAACATCCAACTTTTCCAGTCCTCATTACTGGCTCGTATGATCGCACAGTCAGAGTATGGAATATGGAAACGGGAGTAGAGCTGCATTGCTTAAAGGGTCATACGAGGGCTGTCAAAGCGTTGCAGTTTGATGAGGTCAAACTCATTACAGGAAGTATGGATAACACACTCAAGGTGTGGGATTGGAGGGGGGGGAAGTGCATCCGGACATTGTCAGGGCACTCCGATGGTGTAGTGTGTTTGAATTACGATTCAAATGTACTGGCATCCGGGAGTGTGGATGCGACAATCAAAGTGTGGAATCTTAGAAACGGAGGAGCGTTTACGTTGCGAGGACACTCGGATTGGGTCAATTCGGTACAGTTATGGGATTCGATTGCGATGAATGGAGATTTGCCGTCCTTGAGCCATTCGCTTTTGGACACTCCCTCCATGACATCGTCGCCATCGACGTGCCCACTCCAGATCGATCCCGGGAAGATGTTGTTCTCCGCTTCTGATGACGGTACAATACGGCTCTGGGATTTAACGCAACGGACGTGTGTCAGGCAGTTGACTGGACATGTTGGACAAGTGCAGAGTTTGCGGCTGCTGGTTGATGAAGACTGTGAAGGACAGACAGATTCTCCGTCGACCACTGCACCCCAAGAAATGGTGGCCCAGTCAAGCCATAATGGGTCAAGAGATCCTATTCTGTTTGTCCCTTCTTCTTCTTCGACCATCTCCCCCTATCCTACCACGGACCCGGAAGTGAAAGTAGTTGAAAAACGCAAGAAACCGATGTTGGTATCTGGGAGCTTGGACAATACGATCAAACTGTGGGATATAGAGACTGGGAAGACCACGCGTACGTTTTTCGGACATATTGAGGGTGTGTGGAGTGTTGCAAGTGACAAGTTGAGGTTGGTCAGTGGGAGTCATGATCGTACTATAAAAGTGTGTGACGATTCCATCTCTATGCTCAACACATTGAACTTTTGAATTATAGGTATGGTCAAGAGAGGGAAAGTGCACGGTGACGCTCGTGGGTCATGAGGCTGCTGTGAGTTGTCTCGCACTTGGGGAGGATAAGATCGTTTCTGGGAGTGATGACAACGATATCAAGATATGGTGCTTCAGTGGTTAATCGACATGGACTGTTATATCGTTCCCGCCATTATGCCTGCCATCACGGATCTCCTGTCTCCTTTGGTTATCCACCATGGTGTTGTCTTTGTACTAATCATTACGTTCTCATTAATTTATCTACTTTATCAGCTTTTATTTGCGTACTCATCGGTGCCTGTTTAGTGATCTCTTTGTGTTGATTAGATTACCCCTTTCTTGGCTGGGATACTGGATTTCTGGGGGTGAATATAATTATCGGCTCAGTGTATTGAGCACAGGCCTCTGTAGAACATCAAAACATTCAAATCAAAAATCGGGATAGTTTGTTTAGTTGACAAATTTGGAAAAAAAACCCGCAGTTTCTCGAACCGGTGATCTCCATCAGGATCCGGGTATTTACCGTATATTTTTATCTTGCAATGTTGTCCAATGCGGACCTCGGTACATATGCCGACCACGTTGACCGAGCTCCGCTGGGCTAAAGTATTATTTCCTGCGGTCATTTCTAACAATGGTCAGAAGTTGTTAGGAATATAGGGGAAGAGATGGTTCTCTCAGCATAGCCCATAACCCCGAGGACCAGATTCTCGATTCTCAGGTTCTTGAAGGTGATAAACTCAGTTAGGTATCAATATTTGTGACGGAAAAAGGTAACCGGCCTGTATTGTGTCATGTTTGTGCCGTGTGAAATAAATCGAGGTGGATTGATCCGATGAACAGGGGTCTCTCTCTTGATTCCATTTGTGGACCATTGATTATGAATGACCCCGGTATCCGATTTCGCGACCGACTTACCCTGGAAAAATAAGTTTATGCTTCGAGGGAGCGACGCAAAAAAGTATCAAGCGAAGCGAAGCGAGAGAATGATAGTTATCGTACTTCCAGCACTAGA
>Ga0153987_1000043_pt1 | contig 40836 bp, 43 predicted proteins | sample TSNC071MetaG_FD_102279 | JGI IMG/M metagenome (GOLD analysis project Ga0153987, IMG submission 102279) | Attine ant fungus gardens microbial communities from North Carolina, USA - TSNC071 MetaG | ecosystem: Host-associated > Fungi > Mycelium > Unclassified | place: USA: North Carolina, William B...
GACCAAGTAACACTTGTATAAGTAGACAGACCAATCCAACGGGAACTCTTAACGAGTTCTCTTTGTCTAACGCTGATAAAGAGCAGTTGGCTTAATTCCAGCTTGGAGTTGGCACTTCTGACAACAGTCCTTAATCCATACGTTGTCTGATCAACTAATACTTCACACTTATAGACCCTCATAAGGGTCACACCTCTCCCCCATTCCATCATGTTCCTCCTCCATCACTCCATAGTATGGATATTCATCTTCCAACAATCTTCCCTCATCGTCTAACTCCTCGATATACCCAGGGGTTATGACACGAACCCAAGTAAACTTAAGTTTAATTTTCTACTTTCTACTTCATTTCCCTATGAGTTACTCAACCTCGAGAGGACTTGGACATTTGCTTATGCTAGGAGATTAATCCCTCGCTACGGTTCTTCATAGTAAGCTTCCAGTTGTATGGTCAGCTGAAGTAGAGCTTGCACAAGGCTCCAGGAGTTCTAGGCAGTAACTGTTGTATTGACGGCAAGCCAGGCTACTAGACTAGGTAAGGACAGCAGTGTTACAGTGCAAGACAAACACATGCCTTTGAGATCTGACTAGTGAGAGCACTCACAAGCAAGACTTATTATCATTATTAGCCTGTTTTATACATCAAAATCACCAGTATGCTCCCTAAAATTCTAATTACCTCCCCAGTGCCTACTTGTTTGCACATAACTGTGACCCATCTCGGAGACTACAGTACTCTGATTTGTGCCTGTCACCCTTGTTTCTGATAAAAGGACACACCCAAGTTTCTTATTTACTTTTATCACCCCATCACCAGCTAACCTCAGGTTCTTACACTTGAGCTTGCAATACAATGTTGTAATTATTCAGCATCTAGAGCCAAACTTGCTGACACCTGGTAGGTCTTTGTCTAAATCAGTAGTCCAGTTTGCTGTATCTAGCCTACAAAAGTATTCTGAATTCTCATATGCCCCTATGGCTACAATGTGTCTTGTTCACGAAGGCTAAAATAAAAGGAAAGTAGGTCACTACTATATCCATGTGCATCTATTTGTCTTACTTTCTCAAGCAAGAAGCAAGATGTATCCCGAGTTAAAACTGTTCGCAAAGGTGGAGACCACTGACGGAGAGCCGACAGAGAGAGAACCTCTGAGGCTATTGGACTTAAGGATAAATGATTAATTTTAGATGATTGATCTTCGTAACCATCAACTGCCAACAGAAGCAGGTCACCACGGGAAAAACGTTATAATTGTGAACCACATAAAATTTTCCTGTAGCCTATTCCTTATTTTGTGCAGAGGAAAGCGGTAGCATAAGGGGGTAACATGAAGGAGTGGACGGAACTCGAGTTAGAACAACGAGTGATAAAGTTCAGTGCAGAAATTATCCAAACAAATCCGAGCAAGGTAAAGATCACCATATTTACGTAAGATAAGCGACACCAGCTGCAATACCGACACTGAGGCCCAAACCAAGAATTTCCAGAGAAGCAGCGCCACTGGTGTTATCGCTGGTAGGGGAAGCAGCAGCAGCGCTACCAGAACTTGCTGCAGAGGTGGCATCAGCCACACTAGAGGTGACAGGGTACGCAGAGCCGAGAGCCTTTATCTCAAACTCGTCCGATTGGGCATAGATCTAGACGCGAAGACGTTGGGAGAGGAAAAATTGAAGGCAACAAAGAGCACGTACGTCAGTCTGGTTGAGGGTGTTGGCCAAAAGGATGCGGTAGCCAGTAGACGGAGAGTAGTCAGATTGTTCCTGGGTAACGAGCTTAGAGCAGTCGGCGTTTTGTTGGATAGAGATGAAGGCCTGGGCACCTGAGAGGACAGAGGGGTTCTGGAAAAACCATGAGATGAGGAGAGCGGTTTTCTACATGACATACGGTGTTGGTCATTAGCACCGTAAAGTTGATGAAGGGGCTTGTATTGCAGGTCCAGGTTAGGGTATTGGCAGACTTTGCAACTAAAGACAGATTATTGTTATCGGGTGACTGCTGAGTAGAAGACACAACTCACCCCACCATAGATTGTTGGCAGGAAGGGTGATTGAGAGGCCCTGGTTCTGGGCAGCAACGAGCCCAACGACGGAGGCAGCACAAGCAAGGAATTTTAAAGTGACCATGATACGCGAACAAAAGAGGGTGGCAGCACTGTATGCGGAAAAGGACTGTAGCCAGCAGTTTTCCCAGGCGGGTGGCTTCGGCAAATGCCGGATATGTATTGTTTTCCGACAAATGGACTCATGCACTGGTCACCATTCAGGACATGACATGAATAACTCGCCGCGAGACCGAGCTTTGTTTAGGAATGCCTTATTCCGAATTCGAGATTCTCTTGGAGACACCTCGCACAACGATCAACTTCTCCGACTTGATCAGACTTGCGAGCAATTTCATTTGGATGGTTGGTTTTGCTTCTCAGGATCGTTTTCTGGGTTTTCTGCCATTCCCCTGTTGGTTTTCGGCCAGAAAGAGCCTTCTGTTACCGAGGCTCGTCCAACTCTTCTGGGTAATCCTGGCTCTATTATCGGGATCGGACCCCGTGGTCCGCCAATCGTCTTGACAGTGTCTCGTCTCTTCGCTGCCGTCACCTGTCCTGTCGACGCGTCTTCGCTCTCGCTTCTCTCGCCTTCCAAACAAGCCACAACACACTTCACTACAACCACCTCAACTCGATAGCCCTCTCTTTCTTTCCTACCACCATCATCTCCATTCTCTGTCTGTGCGTTTGTACGGTTCTAGTCTTTCCAGCCCTATCATCTACCTTCTACTCCCTCCTGGAGCTCTGTATCTGCCTCATTGAGTGCATATACCCACAACTCGTCTCGCCTTCTGATTGTGACAATAAGTTTTCAGGCGTCTTAACTCTTCGCCACACGCCTTTACTCTTTCTTTCTGTCCACTGTCTAAAACACCTTGGCCTCGTTCCAGTAATCCTTCCAAAAAACACTTTGAGTTTCATAAGTGTTGTCTGACATATTTGCAGTTCGCTTTCGTTCGTTTGTTCGCCTATTGCATCCTCAGTCATCTGCAAGCTTCCGAAATTATAATTATCGTTATTCTATTCGCCGCTTTTCGTTTATCGCAATTTCAAGCGTCACCAGATATACTTAACTGGACTCTTGTTCTTCTTTTCACGTCCTTAATACATACTTTGCGGTCCATCGTTCTCCTTGCATCATTATCGCTACTGTCATCTTATTGTACAAGGTTTTTTTACTTCTGCATATCATACCACATCCTTCCTCCCTTCTCGCCAGTTACAACAATACTTTCATAATAATGACTGATTTGACTTCCAAAACCGTTTCTCCGTCTTCATCTGCCTTTTCGGCTCCTAGCTTGTATGTTTCTCTTCCCCCGTCTCAGGGTGAGTGCTTATTAAATTCTCTAACTCGAAATTGATTATATATACAGGGAACTCTGTGGGCATCACTGGCCCAGATGAAACTACTCTGACTGTCTCGGTAAACCCCAGCTTGATCAGTGTCATCCCATCAGAGGTTACTAGCCAAACCCCAGGTCTAAGCCCTTCCAAACGTGCTCGAGGCAAGAGTGTATCCGTACCTGCCAGTGCCGTGACTCCTGCCCATATTCTGCGATCTCCATCGATTACTCCCACAATTCCTGGCACTACTGACAAGATATTGAATAATCTTGTCGGTGAAGGGTCAGAAACTTCAGCATCTGTTACGCTCTCTCAAGCCCTTGTTCTTACATGTTCTCCTGTATCCCCTCATCGTGCAAAACCAAGGAAAGGCGTTTTTGGAGAGTTCTCATCCGAGTGCTCCGAAACCAGCTCAGTCGATTCAAACTTGGGAGGCAGCTCTGGAGATTGCGTATGTATTCCCCGTTCGCCCCATCGCCTCCAAATGTTAGACAACACATCAAGGGTGGGGCCCCAGTCACCGGATACTGGTAGCCTTAGGACAGAATCTGACCATGTTATCGCTGAGACAGGGAGTGCTGCTGGGAGCACAATAACAGAGCCGGGCAGCTCTGCTAGATCAGACTCCATCTCCGACAGTTCTAATTCCGATATAGAAATCTACCTCGAGACTCATGGTTTAAATGACTCCGCCATAAGAATGAATTGTGTCGGTCAACAGCCATCTACAGGTGTGTAGAGTCCACTTCTATATCACTTCCCATTGATTAATTTTTGTAGAAGCGGACAATCCAAGGAGGTTGAATGCAGAGTCGCCCGTCCTATCTCCCAGTAGTTCCCATGCTCTCAACGAAGGTAGCGTTCTTGAAAGTGTCATATGCCTCCGATGTCTTACCTGGCTACAGTCAATCAGGACGTCACTCTGCTACCACCTAGTCAGCTACGACTTGAACCAGAGGGTTGGGTTTCTGCGTCACTCATCGTCCCACAGTCAGGAAATCATGGTACAATGCCACCTGCCGCTCAACACGGTGAGTCGCTTAGACTTCAGGCGGAAGCCCAGGAAAGCGGTAATTACGGTAAGTCTACAACCGGAGCTTAATTATTGCGGAAGACCGACTTAACTCTATCTTAACCAGGCGTCTTAAACCGACCTCCCGAGAAATTCCATGGGCAAGATACCACGAATTATGGTTTGATTGATCAGTCTTCCTCTGGCGAGTTCCTAACAACTAAGGACGGTCGAGCTGCGAGTGCGCTCAAACCGACTAGTGTCGACTTCAAACCTCGAATGGCGGTCGAGCTCAAGCCACCGCATGTGGAGTTCAAGCCCATTATGGCCGAATTCAATACTGCGGAAGTTGGCCTGACGCCAAATCAACCGTCTGCAAATCGTGTCCAACTGTCCGCTCCGCGAGCTCCTTTCTTACGACGAGATGTTGACGACTCGTTTCAGTCAAACCGTGCCATTGCTACTCCGTCACAGACCAGAGGTCGCCCAGATGATACAGTTTACCTTGATCAACTTCGTTCGTTGGTCTCACGCGACGTTGTCTCCGATCCATCTTTGGAAAATCATCTCCACGTTCCGGAAGATCCACAGCAGCAACCATCTTTTGATGATTCCAGCAGAACTCCCAATGTTTATATCAATGGACTACCTCCTCACTTCCCTGAAGATGAACTATATGCGTTGACTGCACCATTTGGGGAGGTCAAGAGCGTTAGGACATTCACTCGTCATGTGAGGGATAGTGAAAGCGGCTATGGCTTTGTCTTGTAAGTGTTCTCTCAAACTTCGATATTGTGTACTCATTGCATTTTCAGATTTGAGGATATCGAGTCAGCAGAGAGGTGTATCATTGCCCTTAGGAAATACCGCAACTTACACCCTACTTTTTCCAAGGTGTGTCCCCCTTGTTTCTGATGTAAATCATGACTGAGTTGAATTCAAAGCAAATCCATAAGATTCCAGGAACTATATATGCCCAATCCTTTGCTCATTCGCCCTCCACTTCCATGAATTCCTTCGAGTCGTGGGACTCCAAACGAGAAGAGACTGACAACTTCAAGCGGCGCATGGAGTCTCTCCACGACCCCACGAGTACGAATCTATACATGGAGGGGTATGTGAGACTCATGCTGCCTATCTTCGTCTCATTGATCTCTTTCTCTCAGTTTGCCCCTCAGCATTGATGAACCAGTAAGCGATTGTAGTTCTGGAGGAAAGCTATGATTAATCTTGGCTACAAAGACTCTGGCTGCACTCGTTTCTCCTCATCGCATTAGTAGCAGTCGCTTCTTCCAAACTCGATTGAGTCATCCTCCTCGAATCATTGCTTTTGTCAGGTCAGTCTCATTGCAAGAAAGATATCTTCATGTACAGGACAAGCATTCATCATGACCATTAGGCTAGAAACGCGAGCCGGCGCTGAAGAAATTATTGAACGACTGCATGGGAGAATGGTGAGAGGTTGGAATGACACTGGCAGTCGGATTTCTGTCCGCTTCGCTGATACAGCCGAGCAAAGAGAACTTAGGGTAAGATATTGATAATCTTCATATTAAGGAGATGTTCGTTAGAGTCTGACGTATTCATCAGAGGACAGAACGAGTAACTAAGGAAGGGGACAATGTGGCTTCGCGACTCACGATAGCCCAGGCGGCCCTCCTTAATCTCCGTGGTCAGGAACTTCGACAAGCGGCCAAAATCAGCACCCTTCCTGTCATTGGAGAACGACGTCGCCATACCACACCGGATTACCCGTATAACGATTTCTCGTCCAATAGCATTCAGCTCCCCGCTCCTCGCCCGGCTTTTGAGGTTGACTATTCGCTTGCACCCGGGCGTGCTGTTCCTCTTCAACGTATGCATTCTCCAGGTTTGAATCTAGCCGGTTACTCGCAACAGTACAGTCGGCCAGCAGCGCGGGGTGTCGATCCTTCCATGACTATCGTAGTCGACAACTTGCGGGACCACAACTCTTCCCTCCGCGGATCCAATGCCGTCCATTACGATACCTACTCGCACCACAATCTGGCCATGCAGAGTCAACAGAGTCAACAGTACCTTACTGATGACTATGCTTTACGTCCTCCTCCCGTACACGCTAAGTCTGGATATACTGCCACAGAGGAATACATTATGCGTGCTCACGCCGAGTCTCGACATCGCTCTGCCCCTCTTGATATAGCGCTTCAAGCCAAGAACTGTCGAGAAACTGAGATTGAAGTTCCTGCTGCTAGCATCGCAACCGGTGTCCGTGGATATCGAACTCGAGCAGCAGCAATCAGCCTGGATCGTAAGACCCAATCCTCAACGTTGTCGGAAATCGAACCTGTTTCAATAATGAATGAGGACGAATTCCACGCTGCGGCAACCCGCGGACATGACGACCGCTCGCAGGTTCCCATCCAAGGCATTGGAGAACAGGACCCAGACATGACTGTTCGAGGATCGTTGAACACACGCAACGCACAGGTCGCTAGGCAGCCTTCTCGACCTTTCCATACTCCTGTTTTGCCTCCTAATGCCCAATTTAACTCGGTTACCGTTACTGATCAACGTCATAATCAACATGTTCGTAGCACAACCTTTCCTCATCGACCCACTCCAACCCAACACCAGCGTCATCAACAACACAGTAGCATGAGTGTCCCCGGCACAGGTCCGAGAACTCCGCAGCATGCGGCTACTGCAGTCATGGGTCAAAGCGGTCACGACAAGCATGATTACCAGGAAAATCTTGAGAAACAGACTCTCAGACGCGAAGTCGGCAATAAACTCCACTCAAAACTTCAACACGGCTCGAACTTGACTAGTCTCAATCAGAACTCCTACGATATGGATAACCAACCTTCTCCATCCTTAATTTCTCCTACACTTACTTATTCTTCACAAACACCGTCGACTTTAAGCCCTGCTACTCCGTTCTTCGGTTCCTTTAATTCTCAAAACGAAGGGTTTGATCGTAACAATGGCTTTGAGGGGAAGAAGGTGAGAGTGGGCGGACACTGAAAAAATGTATTTCTATGCCTCAAGACTACACAAACTATAGTTGCAGCTCGTTAGCTTTCGCCACATGTACCCTCTCGTTGGAATGATCAAATTAAAAAGTCGAACTCGATCTTATATTCATCATTCGTGTGAAAATGGATTTGTCCGATTGTATGCAATGTCGTGGGATCGTTCCAGAATGCGAGGTATCCTGGGACAATGGTCAGTACAAGAGGTTTATCTTCCTTCCTATGCTCTCCTATTTTGCCTACCGGAAATACTGGTCAGTGGACTACTAATCTGATATACGCTTCGAAGATCCCTAATCGGGATGCAGTCAAACTAAGCAAGATGCACGCAACGCTCTCATACATGAATTGGGCTATCCTGACATGGATAGACCCATCTCAAAAGACGATGTAATTCTTCTCAGCAAATCTGTGGCTCAGCTTGCTGCAGAGGTCCAATCTGGACATTTGAATCCTGTAGACGTCCTCTCAACGTACATGAGCAAGGCCATCAGGGCCCACGTCGATACCAATTGCTTGACAGAGATCCTGATAACTTCAGCGAGGCGCCATGCACAGGATTGCAAGAGAGACGGTCCTCTAGCCGGAGTCCCGGTCAGTCTCAAAGATGTGAGATTTTGGCTCCTTCTACTTCGAGCGGATTGCTGATAACAGTAGACTGTCTCTGTTCAAGGATATGACAGTTGTATTGGATATTCTGCATGGGTGGGAAGGCCTAGTCAGAAAGACTCTGCGCTTGTTTGCCTTCTTCGCGACGCTGGTGCTATTCCGTTTGTCAAGACCAATGTTCCTATCACCTTGCTTTCCTTCGAGTGCGCCAATGACGTTTTCGGACGAACATTGAATCCCCACAAGAAGACACATTCTCCTGGCGGATCAACAGGTGGGGAGGCTGCTCTCCTTGCTTACGGAGGTTCAAGGATTGGTATTGGGACGGACGTAGCTGGATCCGTCCGTGTCCCGGCTCATTATTCGGGCATCTATTCTATCAAAGCATCTGTTGGGCGGTTCCCTGAGACTGGGAATTCGAATAGTATGCCAGGTCAAAAAGGTGTTACGGCTGTGCATTCGCCGATGGCACGGACCTTGGAGGATTTGGAGTATTTTTGGAAGGCAGTTGTTAGTATGCAGCCTTGGAAATATGATCATTCGGTAAGCATCGACGAGTGACTCAACGGAAACGGATACAACATGTATTGTCCAACAGTGCTTGCCTCTGGCATGGAGGCCATATAACGTGCCAATGGACAGGCCGCTGAGATGGGGTGTCATGAGAAGTGATGGTGAGTGACAGTCATGCTGCTGATGGCAATGATTCAATGTGTCTCGTGGTCCAAGGCTTCGTGGAGATATCGCCCGCGTGTGCACGTGCACTGAACACTGTTGTTGACGTACTGAAGAAGCATGGACACGAAGTATTCGATATGTGTGTGCCCAGATACTATTGAACTGGATGTTCATCTTGATACAACTGTCGTGTTATGTAGCTCTCCCCCGAGTCCTTATGAAGGCATTCAAATCGGTTCGCAGCTAATTATGGCAGAAGGAGGTTGGTCATTCTTTGATTTCTTGCCTTTCCTTCATAGCTGTGTGACTTTGTAGGACGCATGTGCACGCAACCAATTGTAACATTTGAGTCCAATGACCCCGGCGTCTCTCAGGCTCTCAGAATCTTGAGTTTACCCAACTTCCTGCGCAAGATTTATGCCTTCTATGTCAGACACGTTCAACGTGACCAAGCGTGCGCAGGGGTTATCGATGGCTTCACGAGAAAATCAACAGAGGAGACTTGGAGGCTGATCGCTCAACGTGAGGCATATAAAAGACAATGGTTTGAATTTTGGGATGCACAGGATCTCGACTTCGTATTGACTGTACCAAATTCGCTTCCTGCGGTGCCACATGGTGGAATGAAGAAAGGATGGAAGGCTTGCGGTTATTCTTTCTTGTTCAATATTGTAAGCACTTGACCCTCATTTGGTGCAACTTGTTGATGTTGTGCTAGTTGGATTATACCGCAGGAGTCCTTCCAATCACCAAGGTTGATGCTAGCCTTGATGCACCACCCAAAAGCTTCAAACCCGCCAATGCCATAGAGTCTGGACAATATGCGATGTATAATGCAGATGATATGCATGGTCTGCCTTTGGGCGTTCAGGTTGTTGGACGGAGGTTGGAAGAAGAGAAGGTGTTGGAAGGGATGAAGATTATTGAGGGTTTGCTAAAGAAGGAAGGGAGAGAATATGAACTGATTCCATTCTGATGGAACGTCGTATACAGTTTCATCTTGTTTGATCTACGTAAATGCTTTGTTCTCAATGTGGTCACTCGGCATGTCATCGCCACTGGACTCAGGGACCATGCAGCCGCGGCCCGTTAAGGGCATTTTTATATAATTCATGCATAGTAAGATCGCACACACTCACGAGGCAAACAGATGATCAATCGCCAGGGCTTACCGGTGAGGACCCTTTTGAACTCAGTCTCTGACTCTGAACATTTATCTGCTACCTTCACTTCACACCTAACCCCTACCAGGGAGCGCAGTAAATGTCGTTTACAAAAGACAAGACACGTGCTGTCTAGGTTCTAAATATACCACTTAGATCATCCTTTGAACCAGCGGGCCCGTTCCCACCGAGGCTTCGAATGACTTTTGATGATGATGTACGCAAAATGTTCCGAGGTATTTTGTCTCGAGACAGGTCCATCACAATCACATCACAATCAATCAATCTTTGCCGAAGCTTGGTCTTTGTTCTCTGAAAGCTCGCCCGAGGTATCTTGATAGTCAAGATCATCCCTTGGAAATTGATCATATACTGGTTCACAGAATCTGAAACTTCATGTCAAGATGCATATCTGCTTTGTAAGTTATCCCGGCAACAAAGGCTGATAATTTGGTCGTTCTCGTGAAAACATTAGCTTGGTGAGATCAAGCCGCAATCTCATGAATAGTAACATCTGACTCTATGATGATAATACCGGGGTATGCCGATACCGGAACAGCACGTTGCCATTCAACTGTTTCAGATTGGAACGCATGTGCTGATGAGTTGAAACCTGAGGCTTTTCTGGTACTCAGTCCATCAGGCTGCGTGGGGGCATTTCTGTCACTGAATTATTATCATTAATTTCACAGAGCCAGTTGCTAGGTGGATATTTAGAACAGCAGAGCTTTTACGCAGCATCTCTCTCTGTCTGACTGCCTGCCATCCTCAGTGTCTTTACCTTTTCGCCGATTATCGATAGCTTGTTGCTCGAGCATCAGGGACTTTGCATGCTAAATGCAGCTAACGCTGGCGGACTATGAGTATATGTGAGTAACTACTTCTTTCCGGATTCTGGGATGGGCCTGTGACCCCGGACCGAGAGGCAAAACGAGGAAGCCATGTCTGACTATGACTTAGACAACTCAATTGGATATTAGGGGTCATATCGATAAGTGCGCTCCATCCAATCTTTGAGCATAAATCTATACAAATTCAAAATCCGGTCAGCTCTCGTCTTTCACGAGTATATCCTGACGATCGCACCTGAAGTAGAGAGATTTTGGCCAAAGCGGCTCCGAAGTTTTTTTATTTCTGAAGACTGCAGCGACGAACATGGTCCTGAGTCTAGGAAGGACAATAACTTCACTTTGGCATCGTTTTTATTCTTCCTGAATCGCTATTTTACAGTTGCAGCTCAATTTCCTATTGCTGTTCGGCTTTTCTTCAGGGGAAACGTAGAGGTGAGTCTTTCATGAGCGGTGCGGCTAGTGTTGCTCGATATCTCACGCGAATGTACTAGACGTACATATGCCCTCTATTCTGCGAAGGAACATGACCCAACTGACCATAGCATTCAATGCACAGGTGCCATCACCTTCTGATCTTTCATGAATGGGTCATTTTGACGATTCAAGTTTTTGTTGCCTGTTTGTACACAAGCAGTACAATATCCACAAACTGATTGAATTTGAGTTAGGTATCATGGTAATGCGAATTTATGCACTATACGAACGTAAAGCATGGGTTGCGGTGCTTTACCTGGTCGTATGTCTCTCGGTCATTGGATTGGCTGTGGTGTGTCTACTGTCTCAACGACCGAAAACGAGACAGCTTATTTCAAGAAAGTGGGCGTTAACTCTCGGTAAACCAAGAGACAATGTCGTCATACCAAAAAATTATGGCTGCGGGATAGGGATGGACAAACATCAGTCCGTAGAAAGTATTCTCGGATAACAGAGTTGTGATTAATTTTATTTAGGGCTCAACGTGCGTCCCCTTTTGAAGCCTTCAATTTATATGGGGATCAATAATATGCATAGACCTCACCATAGTTTATGTTGGCGAACTCATATTCGACATTTTGGTTTTTGGAATGACGCTTTACAAAAGTTTGACACTACCACGTGGAAGAGGGATTGGGTTGCTGTCTCAGATCGTACGAGATGGTATGGATTAACTCGTACTGTCGACCGACACTGCTAATACATGCTCCTTTAGGCACGATGTATTTTGGGTAAGTTTGTGCTCGGGAACATGTCAACCTGTATTCTGCAAATGTAACCATCTGTTTGGCAGTATAATGGTTGTAATGAATGCTAGCAACATCGTATGTTTAATGGTGTGTTCAACCTTTAGTTCTTTTTCACTATTTGACATTGTGACTTGACAGTTGGCCAGAGTGAGTTTTCATTTCGTAGAGTGTCCACTTCACCAAAATTTTGCCTAGCCTCTAAGCAGAGGAGCTGTGTCCACAAGTATGAGTGTGTACGGCAAGCAGCTATCATCCCAGATCACTATTGACGTCTGTGTGTATCAGAATTTCCTCTTTGGCTGTCTCACGCTTGATGTTAAACCTTCGGGATCCTGAACTCCAGTTCTATGGTCGGCAGCGCTTTCAGGAGACAACAATCAATGACTTTGGTTTCCGACATGGAGATCATCTTGAAACCGGAATAATGACAATGGGTAGCAGGGAATCCAGGTTAGAGGGGCCTTCAAGTTCTCCAATGCCTCTGGCATAGATTTATTGCTTCTACTGTATGTACATTTCACCAAGTGAAGTTGATTGACAGCATTGAAGCTGATTAAGATGTCAAGATATAATGGAGCATGAACATATTCAGCTTGTCTATTTTTTGGTGTCTTGATTTAATCCATAACCACTTTTGGATAGTCACATTTTCATATTATACGCACATAAAGCGTAGCTGCTAGTGTCAAAATGTAGCACCATATTGTGGTTGAAGAGTATTTCATCTAAGAAATCATCCTAGTAAAGAAATGTGTGAATGGCAGTGGGGACAAACAGTAGTAGTGGTTATCATTGATTCACAGGAAATTCATCTATGTCAAGGCAATCACTATGTCCAACAAGCATAACTGGGATATCAATTGTCCAATGTGTCGTCAAGACAACACAGGTTCTTTCAATATGCTTTCTGAGATTGTCTCTTTTTCTTTGGGTGACGGTGTCAGAATAGATCTATGATCGGGATCATGCTGTGAGATTATGTGTGTCACACTGTCACAGCAGACTTGTGGACTTTGTTTCGTCTGGCCTAGCGTCATCTGATAGCTCATTGATCTCCTTTGATGGCTTCAGCATACTACGAATTCTACCGTGGTTCGTCGTAAGTTCGAGTTTTCCAATGAAGATTTGTTTCGCTGACTGACTACTGGTATCCTGGGCAATGCTTCTAGAATTGGCATGGCGTTGACCGATTCCCTAGACGAGTTGATTACAAGTGGTGTCATTACCCCACAGTTGGCGATGAAGGTCTTGCAGCAGGTTCGTGTATAATACTATCGCAAAATCAACCGCTCACATATTCGCTTCGTTGAGGCAGTTTGATAAATCGCTGGCAGATACGATGGTGCGTCAAGTCAAAACAAAGACTACCCTCAAGGTATGGAAATGTAGCCACCTTCAGCGTCGGCAAGCAGTCATTCAGTATCCATAGGGTCATCTGCATACATATCGATTGTGCGACGATGTCTGGACATTCATCGTTAAGAATCCAACTTTTAAAATGGAGTCGAATGAGATAGTCAATGCCCAAAGGATCAAGATTATAGCGTGCAAGAACGGTGATGCTATAGAAGCCGCAAATAAGAAATAAAATTTGTATGGTTGTATGTCCTTTCTTCTCTCCATATGATAATCATACTCGGGGATGCCCTGCGCGGAGTTTGAAAGGCTTTGCTATGAATAGGGATGGGCCACATTGTCAAATACCCTTCCATCTCCTGAGTTCAGGATATGCATCCGACATTCTCAGAACCACCAACTGTAGAAACCCTTCGCCATGCAAAACTACACCTTGAATCCACCTGCATTTCGATACGGACACTCGCTGCTAAGATCGCCTCCGCAGAGATGGCATTGACAGAGTTTATAGGTGAAGCCAAGCTTTCTATTATGAAGATGACGGAAGAAAAGATCCAGTTAGAGCAAGATGAGGTTGCAACCAGATCGTATCTAAGTCCTGCCCGCCGACTCCCAGCGGAATTGTTGCGAGAAATTTTTCTGTGGCATTTTGAGGGCCACGAGGCTTGTGCATGGGTCCTCGCAGCTGTGTGTTCTTCGTGGAGAAGTTTGGCTCTTCGCACACCGAAGCTTTGGGCCAAGGTCAGTATCCTGGTCATCGTCGGATCGCTGTCACTTTATCGTTATACATTGCATTGCCATTTCACCGAGCGCTACCGCTCATGTAATAGGCCATGTGTTGTTTTTGAGACTGTGCACTGCATGAGAGCTTGAGTTGTGCCTCTTACGTCTCCTATTTTCTGCCATTGCATTCACACTATACTATACCTACAGATCCGGCTATCCACAACACCAACATCTTCTCCAGAGCTCATCAGATTATGGCTGGAACGCTCGGGTCATAATACTCCTCTAGATATCGAAATATACTTGCGTGCAGCCGGGCATCCGTGTATGCTCCCAAATCCATGTCCCAGCTTCAGTATTGACGCACAGAGGCGGAGAGGCCGGAGATCATATGGATCTGTTGGAAGTACGGCAACTTCATGGCCAAGCTTTGTATCGCACAACGGCTCTATTTCAAGCATTCCTCCGTCTGATGAACCTCGTGAGGTTTTTCCAAATCTCTCTAATAAACCCAATGTTTATTGGGCACATATCGCATTTTATTACTTGGTTGCACAAATGCCACGATGGGAGAGGTTTGTATTTCGATATGATAAAGCATTCAAAGCCATGACGGCGCTTGCTTCGATCAATGGTCAGTTAATACGATTGATCTTTGGCAGATTTCTCATGAGTTATCAGGGGTAGCTCCTCTGCTCAAAGAATTTGAGGTGTCCAGTTCAGAAGGTGGTTACTCTTCTGATTGGCCGTGGCTTCCAAATGTTCCGTTTGTGCCTTCAGGACCAAGATCGCCTCCCTTCCTCCCTTCTCTCACGTCCCTTGCCCTTCACCAGGTTCCCTTCCGGTGGTCTTCACCGATATTTTCTCTCTCGCATCTTAGACACCTCAGCCTTCGTGCTCCAGTTAGTCCTGCGCTCCCCCTCGATCGCATACGTTTCATGATCTCGCACAACCCGCACCTTCAGTCCTTGGTGCTGTTCATTCAGGGCGTGTTGCCTAACGTTCTGCCTTTGGCATCATTGGTCATACGAGAAGTGACGGAGGTTAGAATAGGTGGCCATTGGCTTCTCAGTCAGCTAGTCGATTGCTTGAGTACTCCAAAGTTGAAGAAGCTGAGTTTGTCCATCGATCCAAGGGAGAGTGCAGAGGACGTCATTATAAGCTTGTTAACTCGGTCTGCAGCTGCCCTCAGTGCACCCAATCCTCTGCCTTCTCCATTGACAGCGGGCGCGATCGGGAATTTAAAACTTGAGGAGCTCTCATTGGGATACGATACCCCACCAGGTCCCAATCTTCTCTCCCCATCCCACCCATTCATTCTTCCGGCCGGTCCGTCACTGATTAATCACCCTCACATACATACGCATATGAACATACATGCAATGTATCACTATTATGTTCCTTCACCTACCGGCATCATTCCATCCTGGCGCACGCTTCTTGTTCATGTGCCTCACCTGCGTGTCCTCAAAGTCGGAGGAATGCCACTTGAAGCGCTCTTGGTTTGCTTAGCCAATAATGAAGATGACGCAACTGGTCTTGGTGGTGCTGGAGGTGGTGCAGGGAATGGGAATAACTGGCTAGCTCCTAACCTAGAAGTACTGATGTTGCGTGGGTGGTGTGGTACTTACGGTTATGGTAGTGGTGGCAGCGGCGGCGGCTCAAATGGCGCTGGATATGGAATGGGTGGATCGGAGGTGGTAGCAAAGTTGGTGGTGGCCATTGAATCTAGGAACCCAGACTCCGGCAGCGTCGGACTCAATGGTGGATGGGGTGGAAGTACCAATGGTTGGGGCTTGGGAGGTAATAGTAGTGTGAAGCGACTCAAGAACCTTGAGATGCATGACTGTGATCTCGGGGCAGACGTTGAAAGATGGTTAAGGGGGAGAATCGAAAGAGTGGTTTGCGTGGATCCGCCGCTTTCAGAGAGGTGAGTGATTCTATATCACTCACCACTCTAAGCTTCCATCATTTGGCTTCTGTCCTCTTCCGTTTCCAAGACAATAATTGCTCAATATGTAGCCTGCAGGCCAATGAGGCGGAGGAGATTTGTCTGATTAGTTAGGTGTGATTAAATCTGAAGATACTGGTCCTTCGCTGGATTGCCGACCCAAGATGTCAATCACATTACTTTGAAAATACACTTCGACAAGAAGGGCATAGAATTGAAATCCACAGTTGAAAAATGCTTTTGTAGGATAGATACCGCGAAATGGATTGGCTGATTGTGAGCGGGGACCTGATAGGTATTAGCAAGCTTACCTCCGGATCCTGAACGATTACAACACTGCAAGGGTCAAGACTCACATATTGATCTGTCCGTTTTGAGGAGAAGAAGCTTGATACAGTTTATAATATTGGTGTGAGAATCATCAATTCCTCATGATACAGATAATGATTTGGATAATCGAATCCGAAGAAAATGCCGCTCAAAGTTCTCCTGACCAATCCAAGTCTCAAAAAGGATCCCACAATACATCTTGTCACAGAAGCCGTAACATAATATCATATTTATGATGCAGGGGACAATACAAAAAAGTGTAGCGGATAGACAATGGCAACAAAGAAGAAACTGCAAACCACTCCTCGTGCCACCAGTTGTCATCTCCTAATCATGGACTCGATAGAACAGTGAGACCGCTGGCATATCCCACACCCCGGGACAGTGTGCAATCACGCATCTGCTGCCCTGAGCTACCTCAGAGGTGCCGGGTCCAGCGGCCATGTAGGGTACTCAGGAGATAACGGTCCCCGCAGGCTAGGCAAAGATGCCTCAAGGCTTGTAGTTCGAAGAGGGGAGGTGGAGACACGGTTGCAGAAATGAGAGTGGAACACCCAGAGAAGGAAAAGAGAAAAGGAGAAAAGGAGGCACCACTCACCTCTGGATTGATTAGAGGCACTTTGATGGCATTGGATGGGAACACACTGACATGACGATGGTGGCGCGGCTGTTGGCACGCCGTCAGACTGCGTGATAAAAAGCAAATCATTATCTACCCTTGGTCATTCGCACATCAACTGAAAAATTTATGGGTAAAGAATGCTGCCAAGGTATGAGGATAAAAAGGCAGGAAAGCAGAAGTCCATCTATCACAAAGCATTTACGGATGCCGGCCAAATGAGAACCCGAGAATCACTATCGGACGTGTCTGAATCACAATGAACATAACAGAAACTGGGCAAGTCCAAAATTTCCCACATAAAGCCTCTTGTCTTCCGGTGCTACTGAGAAGGGAAAACCTGAGATGAACCAAGGAAGACTAGATACGAGCTAACTCAACCTCTTTCACTTGCTGTGGAACATGTGGGTATCTCCTTTTGAGCTCTTCCATGTCAATTGGCAGATCCATGTCACCATCATCCTGAATGGGATCGGATGTTGGTGGTGATGAAGGTCGGAGCCTGAGCTCCTCAGTCTCTTCATTGGGGTCAAAGGAGAACCTAGACGCAGGCGAAGAGGGAGGAGATGACAGTGGTGTAAAGACGTCAACAGCATTCTCTCCAGTTTTCTTACCAGGATCATTGTCATGGAGTGGGGAAGGAAGGAAGGCGATGACCCTGGAAGAGGAGGTGGAACTCATGCCAGTTTTCTGCACGAAAGCATTACCATCAAGACCCGGAATGCGGAATGAGCCGCTTGTCTTATTTTTAGTGCCGTGCTGAATACTTCTCGAAAGTACCAAGAAATATGTCAGAAGAAAGTGTCAAGACAGAAAGCAAGTAGAAACCTTTGTTTGAATCTTTTCTTTCGAGGTGGAAGAGTCGACCATGTCTCGTCTACATCTTGCCCAAAGTCATAACATTGTGCTGCTTTGGATCTAGCTCCGGATGATTCCTTCAGCAAGGACTGCGTAGATCGCAATGCGTTCTGAGCACCAGCCCTCAATTTACGGCCATTATTGTTCGGATGGTTAGATGGTAAAATCCGTGCGGAAACTGCCGGACGGGAGCATAACATCTGGGAAACAGGAGTTTTAGAAGCAATTTTTCGAGAAGTTGGTTTGGCAATTGGCATAATTGGTTGTTCTGCCTTTATTAAATGTTTCTGCTCAGAAAGCAAATTGGAACTGTTCAAAATGCTTGGCCTTTGGGCTGATCGCCTGGAATTCATGGTCTCTTCCTGAGTAGCATTAATGGAGACAGGTAAAGAATGGCATGGTTTTGATATAGATCCAGAATGTTCTAAGATTATCGGAGACGAAAGAACATGAGTTGAAGAGGCCAAGGACTGGCAAGGAAATTCAGATTTGGTTAGTATATGCGCATGATCATTTTCATTGGCGGAAGGCGTATGATTTTGAGCATCTGGACGTGAATTTTTCTGAGGTGGCGATATAGCTGCAGGTGGGCAGAGTGGCTGATGCACTACATCATTATTTCCAATATAAGTTTTTGATACCCCCGGAGCAGGAGGAATAGAGTTGTGCTTAGGATATCGAACCGCCTTCTGGCGAGCCTTGAAAAACTCTTTGACGGTACCAGTGTTTTCGGGGATAGTCTTCGATGACACAGGCGCTTCACGAAGAGCGCAATGGGCAGACGAGCGAGCTATTGCATTCAGTTTGGCAATAGAAAACGGATTTGGCTTGTACACTGCCGTTTCTTTGCGCGAAGAGATATCGAGCTCGAACCAAAGCTGGGATTCAGTACATTGTTCGTGTGCATTGTGGTCAGAATCAGAGTCATGGCCTTCAGGATCGGCTGTGCGATAGCTGAAAACCCATGGATCTTTATCCAGGTTGCCCATGACATAGTTATGAAAGATTATCTAATCCGTATTTAGCAATATCTCCAAATCGAAATGTTACCATAGTAATTAATATTTTGGGCGGTGTGGGTTGCTCTATCAGCAACCGTGTGTCCCTCTGAGAATCGGTTTCCGATTTTGTCATTAACATTCTGCTGACAAGCAAATGCGGAACACTGAAATAAATGGCTATCCCATCAACTGTAGCTGTCCCACTTCTATCCACCATGCCTCAACCTGATGATCCAGCTAGCGTCGATACTTCAAAGCTCCCAAATGTCATGAACATGACTGCCTCAACTATCACGGAAAATGTACAAAGCATCAACGACTCGTGTATGATTCTATATCTCGATCTCTCTTTGCTCTTCTGATGTATCATCCATAGGTCCTGATGAGAGGATGAGGCTTATTTTCAAGTCGTTGGTGGGTACTTCAGATTACAGAGAGACGAAATGGACTCGTCATTCTATTAGATTCAACATCTCCATGACTTTGTGAGGGAGACGAACCTCACGACTCAGGAGTGGATGTGAGCTCAAACTTTGTTCCTCAGCCGTTTGTCAGATTGATTCCTAGCACCAGGACTGCTATCGACTTTTTGACTGCCACCGGCAAGACATGTACTGACCTGCGTCAAGGTGAAATTGAATAATGCGAGATATGTCATATCTTACTCAACTCATGTGCAGAGTTCATCTTGCTATCTGACACTCTGGGTGTATCCAGTTTGGTCAATATTATCAACAATCCCAAGCCTCCTGGAGCGACTGAAGCCACTGTCCTTGGCCCCTTCTTTACCGAGGACGCTCATGATAGTAATACCATTTATGTTTTTTTGATAATCTTCTGACATTCAACAACTCTGATCAGTCGAATCTGGCGGGAGTATCTCATCTGAAGGCAAGGGAGGTTATATGTACGTCTATGGAAAAGTGGCCGATACAAAGGGGAATCCTATTCCTGGTGCCATCATCGAAACATGGGAAACAGACGGGCATGGTTTATATGACAATCAAGTCAGTGATAACGTTCAAGATGCATTGATCACACAACTCATCATTGGGTCAAGTATCCAAATCGTGAGGGGCCAGAATGTCGAGGCCGCATCACGAGTCAGGCAGATGGAACGTACTCTTATCGAGCCGTAGTGTGCGCCACAAAGTCCGCTCATTTCTCTAACCCACTCTTCTGACCACGGGCTTTGTCAGGCCAGTCGCGTATCCGATTCCTGATGATGGCCCTGTGGGGCTTATGCTGAACAAATTAAATCGACACATTTTTAGACCAGCGCATATCCATATGATCATCAAGGTGCGATTCATATCAATTATTAATCTCATAGTCCAGGATGCTGAAGGTTACACTGTCAGGCTGCAGGTTATGAAAATTTGACTACTGCACTTTATCTGAAGAACGACAAGTTCCTTGGCAGTGACGCCGTTTTTGGCGTTAGATCCTCCTTGGCTGTGGTAAACTCATACGTTCCACCATCAGCATACTCGATCTGACAGATGAGTAGGATTTAAAATATGTTGATGACGTTGAGGTGTCCAAGGCACGAGGATTCCCTCAAGCAAAGCCTCACTATGCCCTCCATTATGATCTCATATTGGCCACTCCGGAGGAGGGAGCAGAAGCGAGAGGGAAATAAAAGGCGACTTGAGTCCGGTATCCATAGGTGAACTGAGTTCAGCAACAGGATCCTTGATGTTTCTACTCGCAGATATAGTAGAACATGACTTTTATCCAATAGAGGGAGCAAGAGAATCTGATATCTCATCGTGAAGCTATTTCGTGCGAGAAGTCTGACGGGAATCTTTTCGCTTGAAAAAGCTTTACATAGTCGCACCCCAAAGACTAATCCATCACTCAAAGAATAGTGTCATGATGGGAATATGTAGAAGTATCCCCTGCCTCATTGCCTGTCTTATTTCAAGTACAAGCTTCTGGATCCTGATTCACTGTTATGAGGCGCGGCCGAGGAACCTCCGCACTTAGTACTCACCATGATAGTCATCGACAGTAAACAGACAGGAGTGCCTGAAGTCCAGCCCTTGTTGGAGGAGCAAGCCGACGTAAGCCGATTTTTCGGATTTACATCTAAGCTGACTTCTTCAGAGAGAGCCTCCACCGACATATGCATCCATTCAACATGCCCCATCCTCTATCCAGACGACGGCAGTGTCGGGTGGCAATCCCACCACCTACGTTTCTGTAATTCGAGTGCACGACTCTCTTCGGGAGAATATCACAATTGACCCAACACTATACATTCCTGATTTTTTGCTGCCACCACTTTCACCTGACGAAACACCACTCACTCGTAAACATCTGAGGCTTGAGTCAACGCATGGATCTATTTCTACTAGTATCAAGATCGCGAACAGCTTCGGTCCCAACTACTGCAGGGTCTTGATGCTCATGCGGTCCACCCATGGAGGAATCAGAGCAAAAATAGTGAGTCTTTCCGGCATCTCTTGGCTCAACGTGTGGCCACATAAATTAATGCATGTTGAGCTTGCAGGAAGGAAGTGAGCATCGACATCCGTTTCAGTTGATCGCCCATTCAACCAACGGAAACATCACTTTACAACTCCCTCGATCATTCCAGGGCCCTATCACGATGTCTCTGGGTCATGGATCCGTGAAATTTTCGAAAGAAATCGAGAAGAATCTTACATTTTTTGACGAATCAAACTGCGTACGACATTATTTTGTTGGTAATTTTTCGCGCTGGGTAGATCTTGGTGGGGAAGGTTGGACAGGGGATGAAGCTATCATTGAGTCAAAGCATGGCGGTGTGAAGATACACTATAAGGACGATGTGACTGGAGGCTTACGAATCCTTGGGTTCTGATGATGGGTGAGTACCATTCGAGAAGACAATTTGATTGCTGATTGGGCGACAGATCCTTGCTGTAGTTCTATTATCCTTGACTGAAATTGTTTAAGCACAAGTTCATGGGCGCCGTTGATTCTCTCCGCTCATGTCCAATAGGCAGTAAATTCTCAGGTCCTTTCACTTTTTTGACGGCTGCACAAACTGATTCAGCGGTCGGCCAATGATATCATTGTTCTCGGATGATGCGATTATCTGATTTATCTATCACGGCAAGTCCCGCTTCGTCTTAAATCAAGCAGCTGTTGTATTTTGTATCATTACTTATTCCTTTTCCACAAACTCGATCATGAGCTCTAACGTATACGTGAGTGTCTTTGAATTGATTATATGTTGCTCCTTCACTCAATTAATGAAAGTTCGATATCACCGCGGATGGCGAGCCTGTTGGACGCATCGTTTTCAAACTCTACGATGACGTCGTCCCCATGACCACGAAGAATTTTCGCGAGCTCGGGACTGGAAAGAATGGCTTTGGCTACAAGGGATCTTCTTTCCATCGCGTTATCCCTAAATTCATGGTTCAGGGTGGTGATTTTACCAGGGGCAATGGCACTGGTGGCAAGTCTATTTACGGCGAACGTTTCAAAGGTTCTACTTCACGAAATTCATTTTGGATTTCATTTTGAGAGACAGAGAACAGATGAGAACTTTGATATTAAACACGAAAAGCCTGGGCTCCTTTCAATGGCTAATGCAGGAAAGGATACCAATGGATCCCAGTTCTTTATCACAGTCGTTGAAACCCCTTGGCTTGATGGAAAACATGTTGTCTTCGGTATTGACTCATCATATTGCTTTACCTTCTCACTATTTACATGTCTTTAATTCAGGTGAGGTTGTTGAAGGTATGGATGTAGTGAAGAAGATTGAAGGTCTAGGATCGGAGTCTGGCAAAGTCAGCAAGACGGTCATCATCGCCGACTCTGGTCTTGTATGATGCTTCTTGGAATGTATCATTATCATTGTTTGGACAAAGTAGCATGTTTTGTTGTCGATATTGCACGTATGAAGATTAAGATATCTTGAAAACCAGTGTGAGCTGCACAGTTGGGCAATGACACTTATGCCATGGACATGCGGGGACCTCCGCATGAGATTTGTCCCACCTGCACTTCTCTTGTCCTTAAAGCGGGTCTTGCCATTCGTATGTCCCCATCGTCTTCCGCTGACATCCAACTTAAACCTATATTGTGTTGATCAATTACCTTAATTAGATTTAAAGTTAGGAACCAATCTGTTTGATAATCCTTGAGCATTGTTAAGTTGACAAGTATTCCATAATCATCATTCATGTCTGCTTCAAAACCGAGAAACAACTGGGTTTGAATCAGAAATTGGGTGTCCATGAAATTACTCAGTATACGGTGTCCAGTCGCAGTCCGTGGTAGAGAAACTCTACTCAAATACAGGAGAGAGGAAACACTATACATAAGATGCTTGAGAGTCCAAATACTGATTAGGGAAACAAAAGGCGTTTTTGTTTCCTTGTAGGAAGTCAACGAACTCTGATAGTCGGTCATGCTTTGGATTGATATTCATTGCATTCATTAGGGTTATAATCCAGGCTCAAAGATTATGACAGATAGTCTATTGATGCACCTCATATATCCGGACCAGTTTCGAATGAGCTGGTTCTCAATGATTTATCTGACATGAGAGACATTGTCTCGTTTTTAACAGATAATCCCCGAGTATTTGCTTGGTCAAGCAGTCACATAACATCCATCATTCCATCTCTTCTATTACTACCCTCTCTCTTTTCTCATGTCCGGATCAATTGCGAGTGACCTGGTCTTAAAGTTCTCTTCGTAGTTTAGTATAGTATATCGTAGAGTACGTTGCAACGTGGACTGCGATCGAGCATCGCATTACAAATATAGGAATTAAAAAAACTTGACATGTGATTTGCTTATCGATCTTGGTGGATAGGCAAATCAGGAAGGATTGATTGATGTTGACTTTCCTAGACATAAGGAATAAGGAATACGCTAGTTTCCTATCGTATTCCCATCATGGCTAACGTCTTTGTATGTGGTTTTACTCTTCATCGCCATTGAGGTATTGATTTTCTTCGACACTTAGTTCGACATCAAGATTGACGACCAACCTGCCGGACGCATCGTCTTCCAACTCTACGATAACATCGTCCCCAAGACCGCCAGAAATTTCCGCGAGCTCGCGACTGGACAACATGGCTATGGCTACAAGGGATCTTCCTTCCACCGTGTTATTCCCAAATTCATGCTCCAGGGTGGCGATTTCACCAAGGGAAATGGCACAGGCGGTAAATCAATTTACGGCGAGAAATTTGAAGGTACGGTCGACCTGGGAGAGCTCTACCCCTGATAGTCAATATCCCGCCCAGACGAAAATTTCCAGATGAAGCATGACAAGCCTGGCATGCTTTCCATGGCTAACGCCGGCAAGAATACAAACGGCTCTCAATTTTTCATCACCACAGTTGTGACGAGTTGGCTCGACGGTGCCCACGTCGTTTTTGGTGAGTGGTTATCTTACAGAAGAAATTCGCGCCATTTTCTAATAAGGCATAAGGCGAGGTCGTAGAGAATTTTGAACTCGTGAAAAAGATCGAGTCCTACGGCTCGGACAGTGGGAAGACCGCGAGAAAGGTCGTTATCGCTGACAGCGGTACTGTTTGAAGTAGTGGACTCTTCTAGGAAGCGATCGTAATTATGTACATATGTATCAAAGCAAAATCGCAGTTTGGAGGGATGTTGATGACAATCAGATCATCTTACACATAATTTTCTTGTTTACACATAGGTAGGTATTGGTATTGGCTAGGGTATTGGTTAGGTGTCCACGGAAGTATTCGAAGAAAAATGCTCAAAAAATCTATTTACTTATCATAGGTGACAGTCAATTGGTGCTAATGGGACATGAATGTGCTAGCCTTGCACCCGCTGTAGAACCCAGGCTACTGTTGCATTTTCATCTGTGACTTGAACGATTCAGGATAAGACTGTTGCAAAAAACAAAGACGTGGTCAATACTCACCGAAAGTGCCACTCGATTTCATCATGCGAACCTGCAAGATGCATGGGGTGTACCCTATTTTCTTCATCTTTCAAATAGTATTGAGTAAAACACGAAATTGTATGTATCATCTGTTCAATGTGTTTCTGATTGTGGCGATGTGCGACAGTATACAAGGAATTTGGTGCATCAAGACAGCTCCTTTCATCGCCTTCACTGTCTATAAGCTGTGAATATGGATATGGTCCTCATGTTATCATCCCTATCCATGAATGCCATGGCTTTGACTGTCACACAGCTTACGGATTCCATTCAAAGTATTGTCATTGTGGAAAATCAGGCTGATCTCCAGATGAGTTCGCAATTGAGAACCTGGGAAATTTCAGAGGCTGAAAAAAAATATTTCGAATAGCAGTTAAATTCAATTGGTCGGTTCAGTAGGCTAAAACTCTCTCGCGAGGGATCCTCAACACCTTTCTGATAACTACAGAGGAACACCTTGATCCTTCACTGGGGGTGGCCTTCCGTCGCCTACCATGACACGAACACCAACACTAGTGACATCGTCAACAGTCAGATATACATAAGCTGATCAGTCAATTTAGTGAGACGCGATTCTCGGATGATATACTTTGTTCGCACCTGGACCAGGAGGGAAGACGCGATTATTGGGAGGGGTCCTGATTACCATTTTCCGTGCACGACCTGAATTGGTGCCTAGTTTAGCAGTCATGAAGACCAGACGGTTACTTGAATGGAAAGCATGACTAGAGTAGCCCAAGTCGATCAGTGCAACTAGGTCAGATATATGAATTATGCTCAAATCAACTGAAACAGAATGGACCGACCTTTGATGGAAGATGTACTGATGTCGAGTCCCGGGGGAATAACAACGTCAACGGTATAATCACGATTAAAATCTAGTTGCTGAGGAACATTTGAGAGCTGGGGACGAGCGACGGTCATGTAAGGTGGATTCAGATATTCGATGCGGAATTCGCTGTGGAGGAGGTTTTCAGATTATGAAGATGACAGTCCAATTATCTGAGAACCTACCTAGGCCAAGTTGTAGTATTGATGATACCACCATTAGGATTCGACCCGCCGAGTAAAATATTACTAAAAAAGTGTGGTCAGTCCAAGGTTGGTGCCCAATGAGAATAATACTGACCCTTGCGGTGTCAAGGTTACGGAAGAATGGTAAAGTCGAGGTATTTCACTTGCAGGCATCCCGGCATTGCTCACGCGTTTTCCAAGGGGTGCGTCAGGAGTATATAACGAAGGCGTCAACCTGTATAGTCGGGCAAGTCGTCACACTAATATTCAAGGGGCATGAGAAAGAATACCGTACTTACGCAGGATGATCAGCATTGGAAAAGCTATTAACTCCAGGAGCAATCGGAACAGCATCGTACCCGCCATAACCGGTTTGGGCACCATTGATGATGAGAACTTGCCCATTCGGCATTAATACCATCTCATTTAGTATCCTACTTTCCAACATCCTTTCAACCTGCCAACCACGCTGAATCCCCTCTGGAGTGACAGTAAGTCTGCTGCACTGATCTGATGTAGGATCCTGAGTGGTGAGTTGGTCTAAAGGAGCAAAGTCACTCTGGTTGGATCCTCCACAGATGAGTATTTCCGGAATGTAGTCAGGAGGATGGAGAGGCAGGAGGGCTGACGTGCCATCATAAGGGTTACAGGCACGTACACCATTTGGTAGATCAGGTAGAATCGTTTCCTCGTCCTTCTCGATATCATAGATAATGCTTTGATTATTAGCTTGTAGGAACAATTTACCATCCGGCAGCGAGAAGACACTGAAACCGATGAAGATGAGGCTCCATGCTACCAATGAAAATACATATTCAAAGTTCTCACCGGGGGAACAGATTCACCGGAAAAGTCCGATTCAAGAATGGAAGAGGTCGGGGCTGTCCACCATCTTTTTTCGGGAAGAACTCTAGATTGTTGACTGGATCATCATTGGCAAATATGACTTGCGTATGTGAGCCTCCAACAATTACCTGGTGATTTCGGTCAATGAAATAGCGATACCTTGGAAAAAACTTACCAAGGAACCGTCAAATATTCTTGCACTTGATGGGTACCAACGATTTTCAGCCATCTTGAGATGATCGAAGTCCTCATAGAGCTGGCATGTAGCGCCAGTTGGGTCGAGGCAAGGTTCGAAGAGCCTCAAAGTCATCCTCCCGTCATGAGGACCAGTGATATTAGCTGCGTCTCCACCGATACTGACCTGGAATGCCGCCCTGAGTCAATTATGTAGTATCGGGGGTAAACGATGGACGTCACCATTGTCCCATTACTCAGTATTGCACCCGAACCACAGAAAGTATCTGAGAGGACGTTCAAAGGAGAGGCCGTATTAGTTTCCAGGTTCCATAACGCGCCCAATGCAGGGTGGTCGTTGATCTGTAGCGGGTCAGCCGTAAAATTGTCAAAGAATATAGCCAGAGTGTCGGAGACGATGATGGATTCAAGGGCAACGATTCCTGAAGTCCCATTCTGAACGAAGTGCCATCCCAAGCCAGTTTGGTCGGTCCTTTTCTGAGCATTCGATAGGGACAATGCTCGAATAAGCAGAGGCAGAAGAGAAAACGAGAACAAAGTTGCTGATATCTGCATCCTGGGGATGATTCCCTTAATGACACTACATCCTGTTTATATATGAATGTTAAGTTAGTGTACTTTCACCAATCTCTCCACAAAGCGTACACGTCCAGATCATTGGATGGGGTCTTGTGAGAGAAGCTGTCTGCGACAGCGAAGACACTAGAGAAGTGGATGTTTGGCCTGGCAGGATCACACACCAGGTGATAGGAAGCGATACCGTGAGATGAGTAGGCACCTGGGGGAGCTCTAAGTTGTGGGGAGAAGGCGGGTAGTGCATGGGTTTATGAGAATGTAAAGACCTGTGTAACTCGTATTCGAAAATTCTCAGAATGAGAACTTGGTCCGAGGATGATGGAAATAAGGCGGTGGTCAAAAAGCAAGATTAAGGCTTCTGGGGGTCCAGCTTTCGAGAACTATAAGGAGCGAGCTGCAGATCCTGATCCACGTCCCATGTCTAACAACAATAAAACAGGGACAATTCCAAGAGGGCGGGAGCCAAGGCACAAACAGTTGGACCGTCATGAGCGGTCAATGCTTGTTAACACAGCAATTCAGGCCTTTGTGAGAATGTCATATTCGTCAGATGACCTATAACCTGTGATGCTAGCATGGTGGCAGCGGCGCACGAAGGGGACAACATATTTGTACAGGAATAGACTATCAATCAAGAAAAATAGGGACAAATACATGTATGATATGATCCAATTACTGATACCTACATCAACTTGGGACGTGGATCGAAAGCTTTTGTCTTTGACCGCCGCCTTATTAGCATCATCTTTGGACCAAGTTCTTATTCGGAGGATTATCTATTGTTTCGAAAACAAACTACATACGTCTTTGCATTATCATCGAACTGCCTACCGTGGTCGCTCCCCCAAGGGCATATAAAACTTCCCTGCCACCAACATCTCAACATTTTGCAATCCCGTTTGCCTTCCCTGCGCCGTTCTTGTATCGATAAAATCGGTACTCGCTGTTCTCACTTGAAACCATCCAGGGACATATTTATCAAGACCCACGCATGCGTGGATATTCGAACCTGTACTTTTGATAAGGCACAGTTTCTGCATCGTATCCCTCCGACTGCTACCTCTATAGATATACCTATTCCAGGACCGAGTCGAAGATGCCGTTTCAGACAAGCCAATGGTGTGATTTCGATTATTCATACCCTGCGAGTAGAAGGCACCATCCAATACTTATGTAACTGTTCTTATAAAAGCAAAGGATTTGGTTCTTGCAAACGGCCGTCAATCTGCGATTTGTTCCATATGACTAGAGCTTTCTTGACTTTGACCCCATATTTGTTGCTTCTCTTTGCGCTTCTCTTTGTCGATAAAAGTACAACTTACACCATCTAGACAGGTCAGGCGCCATCGACCTCGCGGCTATGACTTATACCTCACCGGAATCCTTGATGATCATCTATCGTTCTCATAATATAAGTATGCCGCGATTCTAGGTGCATTGGTCGTTGGCAGTTCAAATGTGAGAGACTTGTCACTCCTCCAACACAGCATTGATGGCAGAACTGTCTCCACTATCTTACTGAGTCTGAAAAGCATTCTCTTTCTTGGTGGGGGGGAGGGGTGGTGGTAATGTCTTACTGTCGTATCTGAAGACAGACGTTATCAGCTGAGAAAGCTGCATTGAGGGAAGGACTACAACATGGTATCAAAGAGTAAACAAGTAACACTTAGGGTTCGATTTTCAACCCACATCGATCGATCGTTTCAGAAACCGGAATGGAACTCCCCGTACTCGATGGATGCGCGTCATTGGGGGGACCGGCAATCGGCGAGAGATGATAAGAGAGGAACATCACCCAAAAAGCGCCCTGACTAACACATTACAGGACAAACTTGGCAGGAAAAAAGAAAGGCAACAAGTAGTCTTCGTGAGTTCCTGATAAACTTGAAAGACTCCTGCCCATCATTATTATTATTGCTGATAAGAGACCTACACCGGATCTTTCCCTGTGAGAACTTCTTTCGGAACTATTGATGTATTTTGTCTGTTCTGGATGCTTGGGGTTTGCAGGAAGTTCCCCCCCTTTTTTCCCTGGTGAAGTGCAGCCCAGCCCATAAAGAGGACCAGCCAGCCTGACAATTTTTTATGATGATATTCCAAAACAAAACCCCAAAGGCTCACCGAGGGCCAAGACTTAGACTTATAACAAGGGTGAAAAAGGTGGGACCTCGATATAGTGATTATGAGATCAAAAACGGTAATTTTTAAAAAAATTGTGTGTACCTGCTCAGGTCGATGGAGTAAGTACATGCTACTACTATCAATCAGAGCACATATGGTTTGGACCAAGAGAAACGTCATCGATGACAACGCAAATCTTGACCGTTTCTCTACCACTCTGGAGTAATCACGATAAGGTGGGTGGGTGGGTCTTCCAGAAGGGTCAAGCGGCGCCACAAGAATACCGACTTCTTCTTCTTCTTCTTCTCAGGGGTCAGTCAATTTTGCACACAAAAGCCAACCAGCTGGACCGCCCTCTGATAAGAGGAAATGAGGTCTGATACTGAGAGCTCCAATTGCTCTTTTTCTAGAGGAAAAAAAAAATTGTTGAATCGGGCTGAGAGGAAAGTCTACGACTGAGGGGGGCAGGTCGGAACTTGTCCTGACTCTTGACTCTTACTGAGAGAGATAGAGGAGCAAGCCACTGACGTTGATAACCTTCAGACCCAAACCTCTAACGCATGTGAGATCACTCTAGCTTAGTATGATCATCTGTGACTAGCTCCTAGCCTTCACTCGACGCCATAGACTCTTCCCGAGACGGACACGCTTTCAAGCACGCCCGTCGACCTGTCTCTGTCTTTCAATCCACGCAAGGACTTTTTCGAGAGGTGTCAAGTCGACGAGACGACACCATGACTTCTTCTTCTTCTACCCTGTGGTAAGCTGGCAATCGCATTTCGAATCCCGTCCTTCCAAACTGCCAACTCCCTCTCAACGTCAATCAACAACTTCCGAACCTCATTCCCTACCTTCCCTCCTTCATTCTTGCCACCCCCAAATCCCACCATCAATTCTCCTCGCGCACAAACAAGCGTTTCATAGGCCAAACGAAGACGTCGAGGACCTGACGGCAGAGAGGTGGCAGGTAAACAAGCAGAGGAGCGTGTAGGTGATGAAAGGCCGTTCTCGACAAGATGTCCGGGGGATGGTTCATCTACACTGAGCAGTTTCCCCAATTCTGCAATAGCTAGTCCGCGGATCGGATGGCCGTAGGTCACTACTTGATTGAGAGCATCACAAGTCCTCATTGCGGAACGGATAGCGTCATCAAGTCGCTCTTGAGCCTCCTCCACCAGCGGGGTCTCAATACCAGAAGACATTTGTATCCGAGGCGAGTCAGCTTCAACGGTGCCAGAATCAAAAGGAGAGCGGTAGTTTGTGATAAGGAGCGTAGTGTGGAGGCGAGAAAGGGCAAGCAGAGGATGAGACGACGGCAGAACTCGAATAGACATTAACATCGAAATAAGTCGAGTTGTCAGCTGTATTGCTTTCGGGGGGTCTATCGACACAATATGAATTTCATCCATCTTTTGAATAGGCATGCAGACGGATCAGAGACGAACCGGAAAACTGAAGTCGTGTGGCCTTGTCCAGGGCTTCTTGTCCTATACGGACAGCATCTAGAACAGAATCGGTATCTTTGACGACGGCCCCGCACTTTATGCAGCAAGTCAAAGGGTTTTCTGACGAAATTTTTTAGAGCTTGAAACAAGGGTGTTTTGACCAGAAACGCACCCTCAGTCGGTAACCAACATACTCCGCCACACTCCTTTGCACAGTACATTCCCTCTCTAGGATCAACATACGTATGACTTCCTCGCACTTGGCTGCACAAAACGCAATTACATGTGAAATGATACGTTGTCTTCAAAGCCTCTTGTCGTTGATCTCTCGGAAAGGTAGAGTCGATGTAGGAGATTGAAATCTGAGCTCACTGTCTCTGTCAAGAGATCCAGGAGTGGATTTTTTTTAAAACAAAACTTACTTCTTCATTCGCTGCAATGTCCTTGACTGCGACTACCTCCATCATTGGCTCGTCTTTCTTCGACCGAAATTCACTTCGCGGAAAGACCAAAACTGCATTAGGTTCACACGAGTGGTTGAAAAGGGCTACAGTGGGCGAAATGCAGACACCAATTGGTGTCAACGATGGGTCAGTGACTGCAAACGCATTGGTTGTAAACTGCATGAACTTGGTAACCAGGACATCACGATACAGAAAATATATACTCACTCGGGAAACAAGGTCCACAAGAGCAGTGATATTGTCGATGCCATACACAGCTAGGTCTTCAATGGACTCTGCGCGAAGATATTGAACCAGGGCATGCACCATATGCGTGTGGAGTTCGTAGGTATGCCGACTGACTGAGAGTGATGTACGATCTATTTCCAGGATTTAAAACAAGGGAGGTATTCTGAAGAGAAACCTACGAGATTGCATCATGTTTATTTCTTTTGCCTGTGACCCCAGCCAAGTCATGATCATTCCGAGTTGAAAGTGTCGGTGCGCTCACCCATAGATCCTCATGTCCCTTCTTCTGCCTTTTCCAGAGAAGCCTACCCAAGCTTCGAATTGCATCGCTCGGTATCGACCTCTCTGTTTCCTCGCCTCCGTTTGAAAGACTGGGTGCCGAGCTGGCCCAATTCTGTAAAGCAGAACATTCATGTTTGTGCAAAGTCCAGTCGCGTGTTTGACATTCCTGTTATCTCGTGAGTGGACATGACTGTAATTACTGCGATAAAGCCTACAGAGTCACAGTAATGGACGAGTTTGCAGGAGGTACATCGTTTGAGCACCTTCTCGCCTGATCCTAGAAAACATGCCGAGCAATGAGTGGGCAAGTAACGCGTTGACAGACAGGAAATAGATCGTGGTTCAGCGAGTAGAATTTGACCTGAGCTCGAACTGTCAGATACGCCACGTTTCGCGCGAAGAATGCAAGATTCACCAGGACGAAACGCCCCACAGCTCCAAATTCCTCTGCCTCTGGATTTTTCCCAGCGGAGTTTTATCTGTGCAGGAAGATATGCCTGTAAAGATGGGGGTTCTGCTGAAACCTCTGGCTGTGGCTGTTGGAGTTGGTCTACTTTGAATTCATCCGGGGAATCCACTGACACCGGTGTGTCTGCTGTTCCTGACCGATCCAGTTTTCGCTCAGCGTCATGTATTTCGTGATTCGGTTGTGCCCCAGGGCGAACTGCCTCCCGTTGAGAACGACGAGCCTTGAGTTGAGAGAAACTAGCCATTGTTCAGAAATCCAGAGACATACTGAATCATCTTATATATTAACTTCATCCGCTTATAAATCCAACACGCACAGATCAGAACGCGCCTCAAAAATTATTTGGCATGTCTACTAGGAAACGCCAGTAACCTATTTTGACCGAACCGAAACCCAAAACTCAAGCTACAGTTCGTAGTACATGTAATACATATCCAACTTAAAAGGTGCCGGGGCGCTTGGCAGTAAAGGTCGAGCGGACTTTTCCAACGCGATGAGGGAGAGGGAACTTGAGCTTGGGTTCAAGGAGCTGCTTGATGTATGGACGACGGACATCAGATGCCTTCTCAATCTCAACAACCCTGAGAATCTATTTGAAAGTCAGTCTCTATTTGTCGAAAGATATCTGGGAGGCCCACCTGGATAGACCGGAACCGGGCACGGTGGCGGGCAGCCATGTCCTGGTAAAGCGTCTTGGCAGCATCGACTCGGGAGACCTCGCGAAACTCCTTGTACATATTATGGGTGCCTGAACGGGAGTCGTATCGGAGCCAGATGCCAAAGTTCTTGACCTTCAAGGGCTTCCTCTCGTGAATCTAATGGAAAAAGCCAAAGAAAAGCGCATGGATCATAGTCAGCAAATCCCACTCCGCCTGCCTCTTGAGGGCTGCAAGGGACATCAGGAATACACACGACGTTCACACCGATGATTTCTCCACTGGCCTTTTTGACCTTCTTGAGCTGCCTAAGGGGGGATTCAGCACCAGTGCTGGGTACAGAAAAACACTGAACAAACCTGAGGAAATACCAGAAACGGGACTTTGCGACTACCTCGTTGGGGGCAAAGATGCGCATGCGGTAGATTTTGGGGGTAGGCTCTGACTCTGTAGGGAGATGGCGGCCGACAACTTGGTACTCCTGGATGGGCATTTCTGGAAGAATTTGAGGTCAGTGCAGTCCACATCCGATGTCGGGTGGGCACATCCAGCCGACCAAGTGCACAGAGGACACATGGAGCACGGGCTGTGATCTCTGTGCGTGCACCACGGCCTGAACTCACCTGGACTGGCTGCTGGACGTCTTCAACGGTGCTCTGCTTGTGTTGTGCTGCCGATTATTTGGTTGTTTGGAGGGATGCTCTCGGGCCGATGTCATCCGTTACTGATTAATCATTTCGCACCTACTAATATTAGTCATATCAATGTCTTCCAGGATCGCCCTCCAATCCTTTTCTCTCAACAACAAAATTGCGGATATCTCGCCTCGGGACGAAATATTTCGCTTTGATGCAGAGGCTGATAGACAAATAAATCGTGAGGCCCCATGGAGCAAAGAGTGAGCTCGTCCGAGTCATTGCTGTTGCCGTCCATTCAGTGCGGTGGAATACAGTCCTCACTACTTCAAGACATGCAAAATTTCTGTGATCGCTCTCATTAAGATGGCAGGCAAAATCCATCTTTCTTCTTCGCCTCCCAATTGACGCGGTCACCAGGTGATCCATGCTCGGTCTGGCGTGCCACATGAAATCATGGGTCTCATGCAAGGAAAAGTAATGGGAAGCACTCTCATCATCATGGATTCTTTCGCCCTTCCTGTCCAGGGAACAGAGACCCGAGTAAACGCCGCGAACGAGGCCAACGAATACATGGTGGAATATATTGAGAAGAGTGAGAAGGTACCGTATTCCTGAGAGTCATCACCACCACCTTGTCAGCTCACGTTTCATTCCAGGCCGGACGTTTAGAAAATGCCATTGGCTGGTACCACTCCCACCCAGGATATGGCTGTTGGTTGTCCGGTATCGACGTCAACACACAACTGAATAATCAAAAGTTCCAAGATCCATTCGTTGCTGTGGTGGCAAGTCCGTTTTTAACAAGCACCCCTCTTCTTCCATTCATCCCTTCACCACATAGATCGATCCCAACCGCACCATTTCCGCCGGGAAAGTTGACATTGGCGCTTTCCGCACATTTCCCGAGAACTACACCCCTCCCAGTGCTATCACCTCAGAGTACCAATCGATCCCGTTGAGCAAGATCGAAGATTTTGGTGTACACGCGAATCAGTATTACCAATTGGAAGTCGAGATCTTCAAGTCGAGTCTAGATCATGATCTCCTCGCGATGCTCTGGAACAAATACTGGGTGAACACGCTCAGCCAGAGTCCCCTCATCTCTGTGCGTCACACTATTTACTGCAAGCCTAACACATGGGAAATCTAATATCGAGGTCATTCCTTTTTAAGAACCGAGCTTATGCCGTTTCACAACTCTGCGATCTGCAGCAGAAATTGACCAAAGCTCAGGGCGCCGTCGCCAACACCAAGGCACTCCCACCTTTGCTCAAGGAGAAAGAAGGCAAAGAGAAAGAGGAAAAGAAGAGGGAGGACAATCAATTAGCCAAGAGTGTCAGAGACAGGTGCGCGCGTTTTTTTTTTTTGATTTACCAAGTGGGACGCTTCTCACACATACTGTGTGTTCGTTTGTAGTACCAAAATCGCCGCCGAGGCACAACACGGTCTCATCTCCCAAGTCTTGAAGGATTACATCTTCTCACAACGACCCAACCGTCTATTAAAACCAGACGTGCTCGCTGGTTGATTCTTGTCCAGCACCTTGTGTATTATAATTGTACAGATGAGTATTAAATAATTTGAGTAATGGAATTGAGAAACTTGGGGATCGCGTTCCATGCATAGGTTTTCAAAAATCATATCACCACGCACACCTCACACAGAGATAGAGTAACACAAGACTCGACTTGTGTTGATTGATAATAGCCCATGATGGATATCTACTTCTTGTAAATTAACCAGACCGCAGACCAACGACGACAGATACAAATACTTGAGATAAACAGGAATGAAATGCTACACAACGAAAAAAGACAATGGCAATACAGAGTGATCATTTAAGACTATTCAAAGATGAAAGAAACATGATGAAAAAAAAGAAAACAACAGTCAATCGAAGACAAGAATGCACGTACAGAAAAATTGCAAACGAGTGGACGCTTTTTGAAAAGAGGCAGACTTTAGAAGAAGAAACAAACATATGATCCATCCTCGTCGTGCTCCCTCTGTTCGACTTTTCCATCTGATAGTAATAGCGCCCCCCCCCCCAATCCATCATTCCATCTCCCACTCATTTGGGGTACAAGACTCGCCCCACTGTCAAAACCTCCCTCCCTCACCTCCAAAATCGGACTCAAACGTCGTCGTACTCTTCATCCTGTCCACAACCCCATTGCCACTAATCGGTCTCGAATAATCCACATTGTCCCTCAAACTCATCACACTCCCTCGCTCTCCTTCGTCATAATACATCCCTGGACCATCATGGTGTTGTCCATGCCCTGGCGTAAAACCAAAACTCCTCAATGATGATGATGTTGCGCCACTACCGGTACTCCCCATAGCAGAATGGGTACCCCTAGGAGCTTGGCGTTTAGCTGCTTTGGGTACGCCTGAGCCACTGTTAATACCACCGTCACCACCACCACCACCACCACCACTAGGAAGCATACGTGGATTGAGTAATCCTTCGATGCACGATGACGTCTCTGTCGAAACAGGCGAAGGCGGACGTAACAAATGACCCCCAATCGTCGGCAAAGTCCATATATCCTCAGCTTCATATTCATTGTGCGAACCATATTCCGGGCGCGCTGTAAACGGATGATATTCTTCCGTTACATCCATCGACGTTTGAGGATCTTGAATATTCTGAACAGGAGATACATTGTCATGCCTCTGCACTGACATGGGCGATCTTACTAGGGGTACGGGTATAGCATTCGGTGGGTTCAGTAATGAAGACGGTAGCCTGGAGTAGTTTGACAGAGTCGAAAGCTCGCCCATCGGCATTGATGTCGACGCCGCTATCGACCTCCTGAACATGGCACTATCATCACTTGAATTCATCCATCCAGATTGACATGAACTATGAGCTTGTGGACTCCCCCGCATCTCACTACTCTCTCCTCTTCCTCTCTCGTTCGACTTGACATTCCTCGACATCACTTTCAACTTCCCCAGTAACCCTCTGCCACTCAATTTAGACCCTCCACTTCCACTATTCGCATTGTTCTCATGCATCGTGCTCGGATCCACAGGGTCAATTTCACCATGGTTAGGAGATGAGGTCTTGAGCCTACTAACAATCATTCCCGTGTCATGGTCCAAGGACGACACCATTACTCTTCCCACTCCTTCACTTCTACCTGTACTTCCAGTACCATTGCCATGTCCAACAGATGGAATGAGATGTCCTTGGGTCGATGAATCACCCAGACTAGCAACTGCCTCTGAGCTAGTGCTGGGATGACCATGGACACTCAAACTCGAGATGAATTTCGTGCCATCGGCATCACCGAAGGGGTCACTATGACCTGTACCAGCACTTCCCATGTGCCCAGCTGTCGCTGCCCAAGTTTGATATGAATGCGAATGATTTTGTGGTGGTTGAGGATACGGATAGGAAGCGAGCGGCTGTGTTGGGCTACTCACATGGTCTGACGATGAACTTGACCAAAAAGAAGAATCTCGTAGACGAAGAGGAGAAGGTGGAGAAGGAAATGATGGTACATCTCTTGCCAGACCCATTGGTACAGCTTCCCCGACTTTCGCGGAAAGTGTATATTCCACGCCAGAAAAAGACGTTGTGAGAGCATGACTCTGAGGAGGGCACATCCCAGCACTTTCATCACTCGCGCCACTTCCAAAACCACCGCTCGTTGCACCTATACCCCCATCGATTCCATTACCATCGACGCAAGGAAAGGATGGAAACGAAGCAGGTACTGATCCACGATTTTCCAGCATCACTGCATCTGAGTATCCCGTTGTACCAATAACATGTGTCTGAGATGATGGGGGTCCATCATCGCCGCAATCCATAGCATCGACTTCCTGTCTCAAAAAGTTTTCTCTCGATCCTCCGATACCTACACTGTTAACATCAGTTTCTCTTCCTCTACGACCATTACGGTGGTAATGATGCCTCTTGCACATGAGAAAGACGATAATCATGGAGATTATAACTGCAAACGTCCCAGCCAATGCAACACCGATAATGGCACCTGTGTGACGCGCGAAAGCATTTTGATTTGGATTGGGATTGTCGGAAGAGAGACTACCAGTCTGAATGATGGAGCTATGGGTCATCGATAGACCAATGGATGTGCGAGTTCCATATATGGTAGAATGTAAAGGACTGGGTTCGGGTGCTGTGTTACTCTATAAGCGCTGCTCCACGTGGTATATAGTAGAGAGTGGTACTCACAGATAAACGTTGAGATAAACGTTGCAGCGCCTGTATCGGATGTATACGCCGGGAATCGGGAAGTGCTGCATATTTTAGATATAGGAGGCTGGAAGCCACCAGAAAGAAAGAAATTAACGTACAATAAGAAGGGTACCGTTGAGTTTAATTCACGGGTGATTGAGGGAAACGTGCCGAGAGAGGTGTTCAACGAAGTCATCATATCAGTGGATGCGAAGGATGAGGTAAAGGAGATAGGCGAGGATGAAGAAGGCAACACGGAGGAGATAGACGTTGAATTAATTAAAGCAGACGCTGAGACTCTATTCGAAGTTGTCGAGGACTTGGGAGGGAGTGAGAGAGAAGTGACCATTCCTGTCGAAGTGTCTTCGAGTGTGGTGGTCAGAGTTGGGAAGGTGAGAGGAAATGTCGTGGAAGAATTGAAAGAGGTTGAAGCTATTGGAATGGAGGTCGTAGAAGCATCTGACTGTGAAAACCAAGCTCAGTGAGCACGTAATCTATCTGAAGGTTAGAAACTTTGTACCAAGCTTTGTTTCGGGACACTGGTTGTAATAGGCGACGCCCAGCTGCTCATTGATGAGACTGTATGTGATTTGATTGATGTTGGGTCTGATGTTCGTGAGCTCGTTGGGCCAAACAGACCAGAGGCTCCAGTAGGACTAGGGAGACTTTGACCCTGAGACGATGATTCTATAACATCAAAGTCAGCGCGTTCAAACCTGTATTTGGAGACAAACCTGAATGAGCTTGAAGAGAGGATCTCGTGGGCACTATTGAGAAACGTTCGTTCAGAAGAGAACAAAAAATAGCTGGAGATGACGTTACTTGACAGGTGAATGGATATTGAAGGCAAGCCTGCAACGAAACAGACAACAACATGAGTCCTGAAAAATGACCTGCCAAGTAGGAGACATCACCTTCTGCCAAGCCCACGGATACGGACGGGGCTGAAGAGATATCTCAACATCATGGCGGGGTGTAGAAGCGAAGAAGAACTCACTGGAGAATGGATTTAGTGAATTCGTCTCGCTGACCTTGCTTTGGAACGGTGTGGAAGTATCACTAGGACTAAGATAAGGTTGACATAGCAGAAGAGAAATAGAGAACGTACAAAGGCATAGAAGCTTGCCGAGGTCGAAGAAAATCTGCACGATCGAGATGCTGCCTCTTGCTCCGCGTACTCCCGCGCTGGAGAAAGAGACAGTCGCTCAGCGGTGTCTGGGATGTCTCATCTCTACGCGGATGCGAGACAGAGGACGATGATTGTGATTTTGCAGCACAGACAAGATAAGACATTCAAACAGGGCTAGAGAAAGCACTCGCAAGTCAATTGCGCTAGCTAACCCGAACGACCAGCGGTAGCAGGAGGAAAGAATACCATCACACTGCAGGACATAATATGGAGGGTTTGTACGTTAAATTCCGGCCGATAATAATCGTTTTGTTCCGTCGCCTGCCTCGAGGCCTATGTCCCCATGTCAACAACAAACTGTTTAAAATTCTCATGACCTAAAGAAAGCCAACAAAAGCAGCTTGTTCGGTTCCCCTCACGGCTGTCTGTTCTACTCACCAGGACTTTGACCCGGACGGCCGGCAGACTACGGCTAGACATGGACCTTATCATCGTGTACCCAGATGGAGATGACTTGAAACGTGCGGCGCAGAGGCAATTCAATAACTCCACTTGCGTCACATGAACCTATGACTTGCCATATCGTTTATCATTTGTCACAGGCAGATCAGTGTCACAATAAGACCGAAACAACATGGTTAGTTCTGCTGACTGTCATTGGTGCATTGTTATCATGGTCCCATACAATGGCTTCACATGAAACACACCTATTGGCGATACTTCAAAGTAGGGTAGTGCTAGCAGAAATGGATCAAGTAGAAGAAAAGTAATGAAATGAAATCTTGTTATGAAACATCACAAATATCTTATTTCTTTCTATCTACTTTTCAAAAGGCAAAGGCAAAGACATGCAGGAATTAACCCTAGGGGTTAGGGCTATAGCAAATCATAATGAGAGCTTACCTCAAACTTATGGATTGTACTGAGGCATTATCATGACACCTTGGTGCACTACACTCAATTCATTGCCAAATCCATAAAAAGTGCTTTTACAAGGACTAGGAGTCAAACAAGCAACATTCACTGCTTTCTATCCACAGATGGATGACATCACCAGGCAATTCAATCAAGAAATACAGCTTTATCTTAATATCTACTATGTTAACAACTCCAAAACATGGGCAGACAAATTACCAATAGCTGAATATGCTCACAATTCAAGACTCCATAGAGGGCTTGGACTTTGGTTGAGACAACTTAGGCTTAGTCCCACTGTCACAGTTCTCCTATGACACCCCTACCTTGGTCACCTTATCCAAAAAGGAGATCCTGATTTACTACAGAGTATAGAAGTTTCTAGTCTACTATGAAAATTAGGAGAAAACTTGGAAAGCTGAAAAAGAACTTGGAAGGGGAAAAGGAATGAATAAACAGATATAAAATAATCAAAACACATTCTAGAAGAGTAGAAGAGTATTGGAAGAGCAGAAGAACATTGGAAGATGTTATGATTTGCCTTGGACAGGCCTTCTGACATCAGGGGACGCTGGCTGTCATTGATGGACAGCCATGGGAGTTAGTAGTGACACCTCTAGGAAGGCGTAAAGATGGACATTCAACATGGGAACGTCTGTGTGATGGACACACATGGACACATGACAGGTTAGACAGTTACCATGGGAATGACAAGGTGTGGGAGTAGATCATAAATACTTCCATAGATTAACATGTGACGACTTGGTAGATACCTTGTATAAATAGCTAGAGGTAATACCAAGAGAACTCGTCGAGTTCTCGTTAGACATCCTAGTCTTCGAGTGGCAACCCCTTCCCCCAATCCTCTCTCTAAGTCCCTTCTGGTCCGGCGCTACTGCTGCTTGCGGCTAGTCGCTAACAGAAGAACTCAAC
>Ga0153987_1000044_pt1 | contig 40747 bp, 48 predicted proteins | sample TSNC071MetaG_FD_102279 | JGI IMG/M metagenome (GOLD analysis project Ga0153987, IMG submission 102279) | Attine ant fungus gardens microbial communities from North Carolina, USA - TSNC071 MetaG | ecosystem: Host-associated > Fungi > Mycelium > Unclassified | place: USA: North Carolina, William B...
GGTAGTCATGGATGAGAGTCCGATTTAATTCCTTCCTCGTACTATAATTATTATTATTCTCGTGAGGGAGGGAAAGAGGACCTTGCGTCCTCCCGCCTCCGAAATTCGAGGATCCGACTTCAGAAAGAAAGCGAGATCAATAAATTATCAATCTCCGCTGCAATAGGGTTGTGGGGTTGTTATCAAAAAAAAAACAAGTTATCCCCTCTCCCCCTGGTCAACCCAAGGACTTTTTTTAACCCCACGGGTATAATGACAATGATGGTATTGTTGAGTGAGTAACAAGAAGTCCGAAAAAAAAGGATCTGGGTGAGGGTTATTTTTTTTTGAGAAATGTTGGACGATGATACAAAAGAGGGGAATTCTTTTTTTTCAACGATGCGAGGTATACAGTCAGCTCTGTAGTTTGGGAGAATGCTCAAGGCTATGAGTATTGAAAACATCTTTAAAAAAATCTAATAATCAAATTCAGGGGTTTGAGGGGGAAAACCCGATAGAGTCGACTGTATCTCTCCTTGGCATCAAAAAAATAAAATAATCGACACCCATCATTGATTTCCCTCCCCCACTTCCTTCCCAACCCTTTCAATCATACACTCAATACACACACGCGCGCGCACACAAATCAATCCTAAATTTTCACCCACGTGGACCCACACAGTCATGGGTAAAAATAAACAAAACGACTCTCATAACTTGGTTCGTGACGGTTTTTTAAATTCTAATAATTTCCAATCACGGGAAAGAAACCGAAAACATAGGAACTTGGCGTGTTTGATACGATCGTTCCTTTTTCTTATACATAAAAATAAATATCAATTTGATTGACATGATACAAAAGTTACGATTTTGCACCCACCACCACCCTCCCCCCTTTTACCCCTTATTTTATAAAAAAAAAACGAACGAACGAACGAATTTGGATGAGTCAGATATCCGGGGTAGACGGCTTTCCTCTTTTTCAAATCATCAAATTGCGAACGTTATTGTTTCGTTTTGATATGAAATAATATCATGATATATGACACAAGCTTGTGGGTTGTTTTTTTTTTTTTACGAGCTCTCTTTGACAACCATCCGCATGGTATGTAGTTATTCATCAAAAGAGGTACATGGTTTTTTTTTCCTCCTATAGAAAAGAATTGTAGTGCATGTGGTGGAGGACGTTTTCGGATCATGAGAGCGAAGTGATGATCAAACCTGATCCGTTTAGCTGGACTTGTACAAAGTTTTTTTGCGACGACAACAACAACGATGGGGAGGTCCCTCATTGGCTGAAATGGACACATTCGATTATTATTATCACTGAATATTCTTGGGCTTCGTGAACGGACTAGAGCTTGATAGAAACGCTGTGCTTGTTACTGATACCAGTTTCTAAAACTCTGAAGAGATATCTGGCTTCGAGACATAAAATAAAATTTTAATCTTCAAAGGACTGTAAATACGATGTCCTGAACTACGATACTTATTATGGATATCTTCGTCCACAGAAAGTGTGGACATATGCCCTTGATGGTGGTTCATCAAAATCGCATGATGTTCTAGGTTAGCAGACTGTCAGACAAAAGTTAGCTCAAGCAATTCACCCTCTTTCTGTTGTGTCAGACGCTTCTCGCGGTCTTTGGTGGAGGGAACATTGAGACAAAAGTTCCCTCGAAACAAGTTGATACAACTCGTCATCCCAACGACGGACCTGGATGGTTTCCTAGTGCCTTATTTAACCATTTATGACCACCTAACTCCGCCTACACATCTACTGATGGACTACACCACTGTTCATAATGGTTACGGTGACCCTATCTTAGCACTGAATCGATTGTAAATGCTGAATCCGATGTGCAGTTCTATATACAAGTGCCTGGACCTCAACACTAGACCAAATCAATCGCAGCATTGATTTGAGTGGTGCGCACTATAGGTGATACGGCATATGTCGAAGCGAGGAATGAATTTGAATGAAAATCACTACGTGCGAATACCCCTCCCGAACCGCGTGAATGTGATGAGGTGCTGAGATAGTCAGTAGTTCACATGCTGCCTTGGCTCTAGGAGACTTGAAACACCGTCAAGCAAGCCTGCATCATTTCTCACGTCAAGTAGGGGTCTGTCAAAGTCAGTGATGGACGGGAGACAAGAATTCTTTTTCTCCTGTTATTTGATGTAAGAGATATGCGTTTCATCGTAAACGGGCAGGGGCACCCGACTGCCTGACGAACTCCCGGCAAAGGAATAACAGCTCTTTTCGGGAAGGAGTCTGATTTAATTATAACTTATGACGTATGCTCTCCCAGTAATCATGATGGCAAATATCAGAAGCACGCCTCTGCGCAGCCGATGAGATGTTCTCTTTCTTGAACGCGAATAAGTTGAACAGGACGTGAAGATAATAATGGTCAAAAATTACCATGTGGGCCCAGGTATGAAGGTTGTAATCTATTTATAGACCATCTTCAATGTTGATAAGCAAGGGCCAGACAAAAATAACAGGTTTTAAAAAACAGGATTATCCGGTGCCACGGGACAATGTATCACTTGAGTACATGTAGTATACATAGATGACGAAATATAAAGGGTCGAACAGCAATACTTGAATTATTGACCTTCGACATTGCCACTACTGGGGAATCCATGAATATGATCAGTTTCGTGGGGATGAACGCTTGCGAGAAATATAAACCTGTATGACCTGAAGAGGCCTCACGGCTATGAGAAAGCCAAACCAGCCCACGTACCGAGAGCTCCCATGATCGCACCACTCGCGATTGCTTTGAAGGTCGAAGAGACAGAAGACGTTCTTCCAGCAGTGTTGGAGATATTGTTGGCTGTATTGGGGTTTGGATCCTCAATCGATTTAGTAAGCTCTTCAATGAGTTTCTCTACTGCACTCAAATCGCTTCCGATGACAAGTAAGACGTCCTCCTCCTCTTTATCTTCACTATAAATGGATCGAACATGCAATTTTGCGGCTGCAGCTGATACCTTCACCTCATCTACGTCCTGTCTCTTGTAGATGTAGACACTAGCAGGGGACGTCTGAGAAAGCGAGGCCAGAAACAGCTGACGCTGTTCTTGTGTCTGCGATCTCTGCAGAGGTGACGCAGAGATGGACGTTGATGATGATGATTTAAATTGGAGATCGGAAAGCGGTGCTGACATAGCATCGCAGTTGGAACCCTTGAATGACGTCTGAATACCTATGGAATTCTTCGTGGATGACAACTCTACATCGAGGAGCCCCTCAATGCTAGACTCCCAAGATGGCGCTTTCAAAGTCCCCGGCATCAATATCTGGGGACCCGAATTCATCTTGAACTTGATTGGAGCTGTGGTTTGCCCCTTAGGTCGTTTACTATCGTTCGCCGTTATACGCGTGCGAGTTCCATGTTTGTCTTTAGGGGCTAGCGGACCGAGGCCTATGGACTTCAGAGCTTTGCTGATATCCTCTTCTAATCTTTCCTTGCTCTCCTTTGTTGGGCTTGTACTCATGTCCTCGCTTTCGGTGATGTTTGGACATCCTGACCTGGGATGGCCCCGTCGTGACTGTGCACACTTGGTGCACTTTGGCGCCTTTCGACCAGGTGTGATATCAGGAGAGGCATTCAGAAGGGCGAATTTGCTAGTAGGCGATGACTGAGCAGAGCGAAGGGTTGGCGGCATGGGAATGGGTCGATGCGAACTTGATCTCAGGTGGAAAATGCCGTGGGATGTTTTTAGGATGTTGTCCGTTAGCTCTTTAGTCGCTCGTATCATTGTTGTCCCTCAACCTCTGACAAAAGACATAATGCACACTTGATATCACGCAATAAAGCTAAATAATATTGTCGAGATAAAATACAGTGAATGATATATGACACAACGGAATACAAAATAACACCAAACTAGCTACGCCTGTAGGAAGGAAGATGCTTATAGAATACTCCTGGCCAAAACAGTACTCCAGGTCGGAGGAAGCACATCGTTGAGCTGTTGTTTTCCTGTTGGGGAAAAGTATCAACTGATAAATAAACCAATAATCACACCAGTAAGGAAGTGAAAACATTGCTATTAAATTATGACCATGGTTTGAGGTGTGCCAGTGTTGACTCAGAAATTCCTATTGAGCTGCCACAGTACCGGTTACGACGGCAACATTTTCGCCGAAAGGCAGTTGGGGGGATTTGGGGTCGGGTTGTTCCTTTGGCAGCGGTGGAGTTTCCGAAGCAGACGGTAGACCTGCAGGTGTCATGTGATTTCCATTGTCCGTAGACTTGAGAGGTAAGTCCGTTGTTGATTGCGATGATCTGAGGAATGGCGTATTTGAATGCTATTTCGGCGACCATGTTGACTGAACAAACCGCTGTCTCTTGTTGGGCATATCAGGCGAAGTATTGTTAGACTTGCCAGATCCCTTGGAGAGGGGTGAAGCACGGCAATCAGTCCACTTTGTCACAATAGCCTAAATTGCCTACTTTTGTTCGTTTTTGAGCCGACTTGGTGGGACGTTCTCCGGGATCGAAAACATAGTCCGGTAGAGAGGAGCTGAGGTATATAAGTCTGTAGAGACAAGCACTGCATAAAGAACAGTCAAACCTTTTAATATGCCGTATTATGATCCCCATAGTCGAATCGGAGAATTTCTCCCACATCTTGACCTGTTTCTGGAATTCTAAAGTAGGGTAAGAGATATCTAATCGCCGTGGACCAACAGATCCAGCTTCAAGGCACATGGTCAAAGATTGTTTGCATCGAGAAAAGGAGAACGAATCACGTTGTTTTGGTTCAATAAGTAGGCCAATGTAGAACGTCGTTGAGTAAACAGGGCCAGCACCTTCTTTGCCCGCGATGTCTTCCTTCTTGCGTGTTTCAATGGTTTTAGTCATTTCCCCTTGAGCAACAGCACGAACTTCTTCCTCATTCAGGCAATATGCCACTTGGTCAAAGCCTTTGATGAAAGGATGGGCCAGTGTCAAAGACTCCACAAATTCTAGCTTCATGACAAGTTGACGTAGACGGGATTCAACGGTACCAGCCCTAGCCATAATGGAGGTAAAGGTACGGGATGTGCATAAAGGATCAACGCACCATTTGATCTGGAGATCTGGGTTTCCTGTTGAGGCAATTACTTGCAGATAATAGCGGTACTTGTGGAAAAAATCATGCTTCGCGAACAGATCAGACCAAGAGGCACTTCCAACGATGACTTTGTCAACTATATCAGCACCTAGTCGACAGCAGGAGTGAGAATTCAGGCATGAGTAGAAATAATACAAACCCTTTTTGAATTCATCTGTCATGATCATTTGGGTAGATTCCGTGACATTGTGTGTCGCACACATGGACGGATATGCGGGTGTTATAATAGGCATTCGGTGGGTACGGTCTGTAGGATATAGCTGGATATCGAGGACATTGGTGGAAGAAATTTGATGATTGCAATCGAAGTACAACTTACTTTGGGATTCCACACCCGTACCTGTAATGGGCCATCCTCAATTTGTTTCAATAACACTGGTTGTGGCCAGGACCTGACACGAGATAATCAGCACTGGGAGCTGGAAGATGTAATATGAACATACCATTGATACATGATAATAAAGAAGCGGCTAACAATTGCGCCCGCTGTTGCGTTTGGATAGAGTTGACATATCCGAGCTACGAGCATTGCCCAAGCAACACCTCCGAGAAAACCATTCACATTAGAATAAATAGCTCTTCCTGATGGCAGATGAGCTAATTATGTTGAAAACGAGTCGCGGTACTGACGTTGAGCCCATAATTTTATACATCGTAATGAGTCTCGGAAAACATGGACGTTAGGAACTAATCGAAGAACAGAGTCCGTCACTCGGGAGCCTGATGTGAATGTTAACGAAACATATCTCGTAGTAAAATTCAACAAACCTCCTAGGCTTCGTATACATCGTTCGTCTAGATTTCGTAGTAAATTATCGTCCTCTAGTGATAAATCATCAGGGATTGACGATAGAGCCAGTCGCGCCATAAGAAGATCGACAGGAATTCCCGAAATCTTGGTCTTGATGACTGGGACATACGCTTCCGGTACACCCTATTACCATAAAAATCGGTCTATTTTCAAGGTCAAATCCTACATACCGAGACTTCCGTCACTCCTTCTAAGTCTTGAAGCATGGGCTCAAAAATATCAAAGAAATCCTCTCGAGAAACGTGTTTGGGCACAACACATAACGTATCGATATCTGTTCCAGGTCCATGTACACCAAGGCGATATGATCCAAACGTAAATATCTTTCCGCCTGCCGCGTTGGCAACCGACTCAGATAAACCTCGTTGAAGAGCAACTTTGTGGACGAATTTCTTGACAAGCTCGGCGATGCGCCCGAGGACGATTTCCCTGTAGATTTACATGATGGTAAGTTTTTATCAGGTAAGCTAAATTGTATGCAGAGAATCGTATATGCGTTACGATAAGTAATTCTTTGGAAGTTGGTGATGTTATGTCGACCGGTGGATACGTAGCGATTATATTTTCAGAGCCAGAGATGTAGGCTCTGGACAGTGTGATGCGACTACGTGTACACTCACCTGAGCTGAGATTCCTCCTCCGACTCGAACATATTTTGCCGTCCTAGTTCCTCCATCAGAGTTACCGTTAATTCTTTTTCTCGTTCAGTGGACTCAGAAGTGGATATCGGAGGAGTAACTCCGAGATAGCTGCAGCAAATGTGAGTATTGTCATAGTAGCCCTCAGCATGCGCTTCATACCCTTTGCTTTCAGCTGCCATATGAATCGTTGACAGGTATCGTTGTTGCCGCCGGCAGTACAGCGAGATCCCTCCAAGGTCACGTGGGACCCAATGTGGCTGGGCAAGTGATTATCATCCATGCATTATCATTATCATTATCTACGTGTAACTGAACAAATGAATATCCTACAGTCCATGACACTATCAGAAGACAGAAAGTCCCTTTGTACGTCGGGAATATCAATACAGCACGACCAACACTCCGGTTAAAACCTGGAAGAGGATAGTTCACCAAACTTGCTGGACTCTTTGCGTTTACGCAACTTTATCCTGGTAAGATAAACCATAATAAAAGCCGCAATAAAGAAGAATATCAGGCCTAATAAGAGACAAATGACGATACCCGCAACTCCTCCACCAGAAGTGTGTGCCTGCTGGCGCTCTGCCATGAGGGTTGTGGCGCGAGAAAGCAGATAAGACGATTTGAATGGCCAGAAGTCGCCACCATCAGGGGGCACAATACAAATTAATGAATCTGCATCAGAAACAACCTCAAAACCTGTCTGGATAGATGACGAGTTAGTCGAATCAGTGTCTATAATCCAGGGCGCAGGGGAGGGTGTAGTGTCCGAAGCACTGCAGTTCGGCCCTCGGGTACCAATAAACGACGTGCTTCCCGACAAAAAATTGTGTTGGATAGTGAAATTCTGAGCTGATGCCACACCAATGGCGTAGCTGAAAGCCCCGCTGAAGGAGTTTCCCATAACCGTGCCGGAATGGGAAACATTATTTCCATAACGGTCTCCAAACCAGACGTGAGGTCCTATTGCGATGCCGACCCTGAGGAAGAGGTATTCTCAGTAAGAAGATTTGCCAAGGGAATCATACGCACTTGATGATGGCATTGTTGGAATTCGACCCCAACTTTTTGCCTGGTTCCGGCTGATCAGTGGAAAACCCCCCTCGAATGGTGTTGTCGTATACGACAACATCAGAATAATCTCCCATAAATGGTTCGTAGTCAACCATATTAATGCCACCGAGTAGTGTTTGCTGTAACAAGACTGAGAAGGAGACACCATCCGTAATAAAATAATGCCCACGTTCGTTATCCAGATCATATTGTTGTGAATGTGACTCCCTGGAGAACCAAAGATCACGACACCCCCGTCTGTAGCATCTTGGATCATATTATTCCGGACGATACTATCCCTGCAGGCCAAACTGATACCATCTGCCCATTCCTGAAAGTTGTCGCGACCACAGGGTCCAATGTCATTGTTTTGCACAGTGACATTTCTGCAGGTCAGGGATCCCTCGGCTATGTGCATGCAACTCCAATCCCTGGGGTGAACCGATCTCACAAATTCGATGATCTGACCAGAATTGGATCCTCCCATCTCAATATTCGCTCCACCCTTCGTAGGAGGTCCTTCACCGCGATTCCCATCGATCTGCGTATGGAATGAAAAGTTTTAGAAAGGGCGGACACGAAGGAAGAAATAGCAAAGACGACCTGCACATGTCGTAACTTCACCCCTGAACAGTTTGCACATGTGCCATCTACAGCGGTTGTATGTCCTTGACCATTAGTTATGGGTCCACTCACAACGAGAGTCGCTCGCTCGTCTCCGACAGGGTAGCCTGATGTGCTAATCTCTTGGTCTGGTGACGCAAACGAGATAGGTGCCTGGATAAGATATCGAGAACCTGGGCAGAGCTGAAGCACATATCCGGGGCCCCCATTGCTTAGAAGCGTGTTCAAACGATCAGTGACGGTATCGGCGGGATCAGGAGGTTCGCAAATTGCGTTCGCCTGGCGACCCAGAACACTAAAAAAGTTTTATCAACTTGAACTTGAGCTGGACGCTGGTCGGGAATCACCTTTTCTGGTAGTATCTGTCAGATGTTCCACTCGTGGTGTTCTTTTGCATAGGGAGATTGGCAATGTATGGCGACGGTTAAGGCGTCATTTTAAATCGCACAGGCATAGGTGTTGAGACCGCAAACCTGTGTCCACGTCATTAAGAATACAGAGGCATCAATGGACACATTCCATTTTCTGCTCGTCATGTCTCAAATGTATGTCGGGAAATTCGGATTCCATTTTTAACATTGCTTTGTCTCACCTGAGCCACTTTTGATTCAATTGCCAATGACGAAGAATGATGCTGCTCAGTTTGAGACACAGACCCTATCCCCAGCTAGGGTCTGGTGCAAATTGTACACACGCCAGTCTTCAGACCACCGAATGCCTCCTATTGTGTGCTCCAGGACTGTGCTGAATGAGTCTTGTGAATTAAAAGACAGGTCAAGCAATTATTGTGGAGTCCGAAGAGGATAGATATATCATGTGGCGCTGACTCGCCGTGTGCAAATACATGGATTTTTAAATGAGACATGTGCCTTAGCATGTCCCTAGCATGTCCTGCTTCAGGAGTTTCGTCCCTGGTTTTCCCTTTTTAATTTCTTGTTTTGTCTGGCTCGTTCTTTTTTCCACTTCTTTATCAGATAATCGCGCATAGGATCTTCCGGGTCAATATCAGGACCCGACTCGGATGATTCAGTGTTCTCCACTTTTTCTGGAAAATCATTGAGAAAAGAATAGTCATGGGAAAAAGTACAAATCACCATGTACAATAAGTTGTGGCTTCGCATTCAGGCTCTGCTCTTTGGTATCAACCCATTCTCCATCCTCATTCTGGATTTTGGGTTGTTTATAATTTTTCACATGATCGACACGGAGTGTTCTTCCCAATATCTTAGCTCCATTGAGATTGTCGACAGCAAGTGTAGTGGAACGCTGATCCTCGTACATGAGAAATCCAAAGCCTCTAGTTTTGCCGGCTTCCTTATCGCGAGGAAGATTCACATCTACGACCTCACCGTACCTGGCAGCATTGATTGAAAAGCGTTGTTAGTCTCAGGTCTGGGTATACGCACTGAGAGAATATTGTGATGACGTCCCCTTCCGTCAAGTCGAAGTGCAAACCACCAACGAATATGTAGGCCGAGTCCTTGTAATCCTCATGCCAAGAAGCTGCGGCAGAACCAAGTTGAAGTTCTGCCTCGTTGATACGATCTATTTCTCGGACTACACTGAAGAGAGTCAACTATTGTCAACTCAGCAAGAACAGGACATACTTCATTTGGTCAAAGAACGTATCTTCCCACGTTATAGACGCTTGATCTTACATTTGATCTTCAAATTTGCGATACAATATTTCAATCCTTGCTAAATGCCTTCTTTCACACTTCCACCAATCAATGACAATCCAGACGGTGGCTGGGGTCCATCAGCTTCAAATTTTCCAAATCAATTCAAATTCAAAGACATCCCTTATGCCCCTTATTCGAAATCTGATAAACTCGGCCGATTTGCAGACTGGAATGACATCTCATCTGATAGCCGTCAAGCAGTCGTAGGGCTCCCTTCTGCCCAAGGTACTCGTGCTCCCGCTTCTACTGGCCGGAGAAGAGATGGAACTCAGGCGTTTGGAAGCGGTACTGCAAGTGCTTTTGCTTACTTCCACGTGGAGGACGAAGCATCGTTTTCTCTAGTCGACAATAAGGCCACGGCGCCTCGACGTGGAAACGCATTCATTCGAGGACGCGGCGCCGCACGTACAACGACTACTTACTCTACCAGAGGTGTTGCTCGAGGTGCCCGTAGAGCCATTACCTCTAGAGGTGGTGTCAGTCAACGAGGCACAGGTCGCAGATGGCGAGAATGGGACAGGGTCTGTACCACTGAGACTCATAACTGGGATTGGATCTCACAAGCCGCTAGAACAATCGCATGCGAGAGTCATCTGTAGCCATCTTACCCGATTGGTCTATGACTGAGGAACTCGAGTTTAGTACATTACGTAAGCTTCGTTTGGAAGTCGATGCACCCCAGGAGCTGTGAGTCTTATTTTCACCTTTTCTCCTATAATCCTTGATTCGCAAGCAAAGGGGTTATTATGGTCGCTTGTTTGCGTATGATAAGATGTACGACCGTATTACTCCCAAAACCGAGAGGCCACTTCAGCCGTTGGATCGCATGAAATACAATCCGACAACTTCTGATGACCCTGTCATTCAACAAGTGCGCCTATATTTCAAGCTTTCATTCAAATTAGCTCATTATTCCTTCAGCTCGCTGCCCAAGGTGTCGCCACTGTCTATGCCACCGACGTGATCCTGAGCGCATTGATGTGCGCACCGAGATCGGTCTATCCCTGGGATATCGTCATTACCAGGGAAGGGGACAAACTTTTCCTTGACAAGCGGGATGGTGGTCCGTTTGATACTGTCACAGTGAACGAAAATGCCGCCGATCCTCCTCAAGATCCAGCTCCTCAAAATCTCAACAACCTTGTTGAGAAATCGGCATCCGAAACTCCTTCAATCAACTCTGCTACGTCGCTTTCTTTGGAAGCCACATACATCAATCAAAACTTCGGTTTCCAAGCGGTTGTCGAAAGCGGCTCACCACCAGCCGCTGAATTCGCGCATCCTAATCCATTCTACGGGCCAGATGAAACCGAGCCACTTGCTTCCTGTGGCTATCGATATCGGCTTTTTGATATTGGAATAACAGAAGATGAAGACATCAAGGTTTGCGTCAGAACAGAGGCTGATGCCTACATTCCTGGTCAAAATGCCCTCGAGGGCCAGGGCTTGGTTACCATTCGAGCGTTGAATGAGTTCGATCCCAGGGCCCCAGGTGCTGCAGGTGCGCCTGACTGGCGCTCAAAGTTAGATACCCAGCGTGGAGCAGTTGTTGCAACTGAAATGAAAAATAATGGCTCCAAGTTAGCTAAATGGGCCGTACAAGGTACCCTTGCTGGTATCGATACCATGAAGATCGGGTATGCTTTCCCATTCCAGATGTTGATTTCTGTTGGGCACTTCTTTATCAAGGTATCTCCTTGATCAATGACGTGCTCTGGTGTATCAATTTGCACCTTTGGATCGACACCATTCACTATTATCGTCCTCAAATTTGCTGATACACATATCGAACAGGTATATCTCTCGCGCGAACCCTCGCGATAACACACACCACGTTATTTTGAGCACAACGTCCGTCAAGCCAACTGACTTTGCAATTCAGCTCAATATGTCCTTGGCCAATGGATGGGGCATCGTACGCATGGTCACAGATCTATGCATGAAGCTGCCTGAGGGCAAGTATGTATTAGTCAAAGACCCTAACAAGGTGCACAATTCTGAAGAGTTGTCCGAAATCATCCACTGATCAGCTCTTACAGCCGGTAGTTCGTCTGTATTCTGTGCCCCCTGATACTCTCATCGAAAACGACGACGAAGTCGACGAGGATGAGGAGCAAGAGCTGACTACTTAAAATAGTGAAATCGGTAGCTTGTTATCGTGACTAACTCCACATCAGTTATGAGCTGACAGGAGAGTCTCCACTGCGCCTTCAATATTTCGACTGAACACGAAAGTTGATTGAATCATGAACCGAAAAAGGAGTAGTTACTAACCTTCCCTGCAATGCCCTGACCACAACTTCTCGCCTGACAGCAGGGAACATAGTAGTGAGCTGACTTATTTCTGCCTCTGTGGGAATTTGCATTCCTGAATTTATCCGATCCGCCCTTCCTGTCAATTCATCGACCCACTCTCTCACTACTGAACTTCTAGAGAGGGCTGCGCTATTTCTCGCACCCACACTAGCATCAACAGTCCGTATTCTAGGTGAGCTCCCCTGGGTTGCACTTCTTGAAGTGGTCACAACTTCATCATTTCCAAGTGTAGCTAATCTTGTCTGTTGTGCATGAGAGTTCTCAGGGAATGCTCTTGTTGACCGTCGAGGGGCACGCAGTGAGCCGACGAACGGAAGGAGGAAACATCTCGACAACGTGACTACTGGTGGCGAGAGTCGGTATGTATTAAAGCTGGCGATATCTGAACGATAGATCTGGCCAGTTATGACACCGATAATTGCGACCACCAGAGATCCCGGAAGACGGCTAATCGCAAGCTGAGATAGAAGGAATCTCTATCTGTGAATCATGAAATTCATTGATGCGCACCTGAAATGCCAGAAAGTAATTGAGGCTTTTGTTGTTGAATTGAATTCCGAATATCCGAAATCGGTATGCAGAAGGAACTAGTCTTGAATATTGGTAAATGATACTATAGACAAGTGCCAGAGCACCAGTTGAGATATAATTGAGTCCCAGTGGATTAAAGAGGAGTAAAGCTAAGAATTCCAGTGTTGTGGCAAGAAGAGTGGTGACAACGAGGAAAGACTGCCTATGGACTGAATGTCTATACAATTGCTTCATGATGCCTCCACTTACAGCATATTTTACACTTCCAAACCGCCTTTCGATGTGAATCCCAAAGTTGTAGAGCAAGATTTCAGCGAGCAGAAGTTCGCTCGAGTTCTGAAATGCGAGATATTGTGTTCCAAGCCGCCAATACTAGAGTGCATCCGCCCGTTAGATTTGAGAGACAAAGATAAATATGCGTACTTGGTGGTGTCGAGAAATATGAGGCACCAACTAATCAAATGAGGTTACATCTGGTCACAAGTAGCCTGCACCTACTTGAAGATGGAAGTAGTGTTTGATATCGAATAAACCGACAAAGAATGATGAAAGGGCAGAGCCCATCATCATAGCTACTCAGTGATATCAGCAAATTGAATGGTTGTGTCTTGCCTGAACATACCCTTTGTAGCTGGGGCATGTTCAAATGACATTGTGATTGGAGTTTCGAGGCATAATAATGGCGTAAAAAACAAGATATTCAAATCACGTGATGGTTTTTTGAATATTCCGCAACAAGACTTGGAGACCTAGATAGAGCCCAGTGTCAGGTGTGTCTACAGGAGGCTTGTGGCTAAGAGAGTAGGGTGTGGGCGAAGTTTGCACGTGGTAGGCTTGAGGTATAGGGAAATACATACTCAATGCAGTAACCAGAAGCTCCTCAACATGTCCTGGTATCGGCTCTGGCAAAAGCTTCAGATTCTTTTCCCCAAAGACAGGGACAGTCTGCCTTGAGGAAAAGTCTGTAGCATTGTCAGCTCCTTGAGGGTTTGAGGGGGTCCCATAGGCCATCTTCATGCCGTCAACAAGCGTATGCTATGGACTGACAAACGACTCCAAGGGGATAGTTGAGGGCTGTTGAAGATGTTTTTGTCCTTTGCCCTGATCCCAAAAGTCATTTCAGTCTTGCCTGAAGATCTGATGGACTGCAGCTCGACTCGTAGGGAATGGGAAGATGGAACAACTGTTTATGACTACCTCGGAGCAAAGATCTTGAAAATCTCTTGAAAATCTCATCTTGAGTACATTGATGGTTATAGAGCTGGTTTCAAGTAAGTGCTAATATGACCTTCCAGAAGTCTATACTAAGGCAATACTGAATCAATCAATGTCTGTCAAAGTTTACCCACTCAATCGTTTGCTTCCCATCCAATTCATACTGATCAGCGCAGCGCACCGCGTCGGGTGTTGACACTTCTGATCGGAAGAATTATTGAACCTCCTCATATTAAAGCGAAGATATGCTTCACGGCGGTAGGTCGCCTTCAGTATGTATGTCTCATCTTCAGATTATGTTCACAGCCAAGTTGCTAGGGGCGTATCGAACCCAACGAACGAAACGAAAAACGTGAGAACGGGTTTCATGGGGGAATGGTTATCAATGCACCTGACAGTATGATGAACTTATGACATTTGTAAGTTTCTTTTTTCGAGTTCCCTGACGATGTTTATAGATTCAGGCTGCGCCCTGGGGGATTCATGTCGATGTAATGGCGATGACGGGCGGTGTAGCAATCCGATTGGCGTCAAGGTAGCAACAGGTGGTGGGTTTCACGGCAAACATATACAGGTGTGGTCCTCAAATCCAGCAGGAACTCATTCTAACGAGACAGCCAGGAAAAGAGAAGCAGCATCGGAAGTCCGATTGGTTGACGTGTCAATGAATTCATTAGATCATCAGCCCGTTGGAAAACTGATGATGGTTAAAAGTGTTTTGAAACACAGACCCATGTGAAGTTCATAACATTAAAGAGATCCATGGTCACTGACTCCAGATTGACAGAGGTTAGGCACCAAAGGTACCGAGCTTTTTTTTTTCTGGCCGTCATCACCCTGAACCCACACCATTGTCAAACCACTCAATGGCCGAAGGTACTTGAACGATTGTCTGCTGTTCTCTGTCATTGCTGAAAGTGTTTCCGGAAAGTCTCTAGTAGCGAGCTTACCGGAAATTAGCAATATGTGCTTCCTCTTCAACAAGACTTCCCAGAAGACTACAGCTCTCATGAGCTTGCCTTAATTATAGTCAAGTTTCTATCTAGCTCATGACTCGGTGTACGGAATTTGTCGTGGTTCTACGGCATCATTGGGTGCATGCTTCTCTTTGTGCACAGGTACATCCTTTTCCCCTTCACTTGATGCTTCTCAAATGATGAGATGTCATTTGTCTATTTGTTTTTTATGCCTCTTGGGTGATCACCCATTCTTTATACGTCGGGATCCTTTCCCTCCCTTTCATATATTGGCCAGGTGACTATCTCAGATTAGTGACTGCTCTTTTCATATCATACTCTTAGCACCGCCTTGTTATCGGAGGAGATAAGAGGATGGAAGTAGAATCTTTTTTGAGTTTCTTCTTTTGGACTTGAAGAAGCCATGCGGCAAATTATCTCAGCTTATACTGGGATATGACCACTCTATTAACTCTTGTTTTGTGTCTTTTTCTTTTTTGTTTTTGAAATTTACGGGAGTTTGGGTTCCCAAGGTTCATGAAAAGAAGCACTTGGAGGGAAGAAGAATACGAGAGAAGACCCACAGGGTTGAATCAACATACTGAAGCGTGTTTCATGTCGCTTGAAAAGTATATAGGGGATCTTGGAATCGGCTGTTGTCATAGGTTGTTTTAAGACTTGTCACTCCATAATGTGTCTTTGGGTGGTGGATACTTGGATTTTTTCTTGATATTTGGGCTGAATAGGTTCGACAGGAGATGAAGCGTGGATATCGGCATTTTGTATTCCCATCCAAAGGAAAGAGGCTGGTTCTCTTTCCTTCTCTCCTGTGTATGTGTGTCGAGCTTCCTTATGGGGATTGACCCAGAGATACGGATGACAAAGGCTCCATTGTTGTTTCAAAAGTATCGTAGTCCTCGAGGCTGGCTGCTCGAGTCTGATTTTGGCTACGTATGACATCTACTAGGGTCCCAATTTCCATCTCTATAATACTGGACTTTGTTAGTTAGACAACGCACATCCGTGATGCTCGTTCCTTCTGTGGTCCAGTACAGTCAGGTCATACTTCAGATTCTCAGTTTTGCATCGTCTTATGTCTTATGTTTTTGTCTCGCTCTGTCTATGAAGGTTTTGATGCTTTCGTGTCCCGCTCATGACTGACATTTGACAGTCCTTGCCTTTGGCCTGTGGTACATGTGGGTCATTCCACCTTGTGTTCAAGATAAGATCATGGGTTCTGGAAATAAAAAATACAGTCACAGTAAAAGATGATCATGGGCGGGATACACTCTTAATGAATCAAAATCATGAAAATTTATGACCAGCGAAAAGTGATGCCTTTGAATCAAAGGAGAAAATATTTGCATGTCCAACCATGCCGTTTGTTTTACAAATCACATGCATCACTCCCTCTATGTCTATTTTTAAGAATGGCTTATTCCGAAAAAGGTCAATGTCATAAATGACAACGTCCTGTCAAGCACTGAACACGTGCTCTTGGGAATGTCGACCTAGAAAAGTCTGAGTGAGTGAGGTGCCAATCAGTTCGGTGGAACTTTGAGAAGGGCCATGAGAGGGGAAGAGAGGTATCATCGGGGGTGACTTAGTTGCTTACTCAACTCAATTCATTGGCTTTTGACAGTGAGCGCCCGTCCCAGGTTTGAGGTACGTAAGTGTATGATTTTTTCTCTTTCCGACGAGCAGAAAATGTCACTTGTTACCCTGACATTGGGCGGGAGCGAAATTCCTTACTCCACAATAGCAAGGCAGCCAAGATAGATCTAAGCCCACATCGTTATCTATTTTATTCATTTTGTTAATAAAAGGAAACATCCGGGCAACGACACGTTTACGTCTACGTCTACTTTGCAAATCAGTTGACAAAAAACTTAATAAAATTGCCGCGGTGATAAGTTGTGGTTGCTGACCCATCAGTGGCGATGCAAGGGACCTTTCCAAAACCTTTCCAAAAGACATTGCGCCCACTTGGTTGAGGTCATTATTGTGACATTTTTGCTCCGAAATCGGACAATACACGAAACCCTTGAGACGCACCGACAGGATAATTGTTATGTCCAGAACAAACAAATTTTGGTCGGTTACAGTCTCGAATGACTTCTTGCCGGGCGGATGTCAAGATCGTTGTATGAGAAGCAGTTGGACTGGTGCAAGGAGGGAGAAAATGTTGGTGCGAAGAGGAGATTCCCAGCAACAGGCAGTTCCCATGATACATATTCGGACAGCCCTTGCCGGATCTGTTCCCATGATCTAGGCAAGAGTGAAAACCCAAGGAGAAGGTTCATGTGATACCAAAATGACGGAGAGTACCATGTGAGAAGAGAACCATTCCGGTGTCCAATGTACAGAGCATTTTGGCATAGACTCAAAGACAGATTTAAAATAAAGAGATGAAACTGTTCGGCTGTGGAGGGTGTTGCGCGCACATGGGCCCAGTGGTAGATCACGCACGGTCTTGGAAAGGAGGATGACGCGATTGGCATGTTGAAGAGACTTTCGAAACACGAACGTTGGGAGGCTAACAGGAAATGGAATAGAGACCTGCAGGAGTCAATTATGATGCCGTACGGAGATAAGAAGAGAGTGAGAAAATGAGAAAGTGGCAGCAAAGGCAGTATTCGCATAGACGGTGACCAAGATTGAGTTGGGACAAGGGGATCAATCCAGGTGAGATGGAGACTCGGTAGACATTGCATTGCTAGGGATCCGAGAAGGCAGAATTGCAAGAAAACCAGGCAGAAAGCCGAACAGTGGCGTCCTGAGCATGTGGATGGAAATAATGAGGAGATGCTGAGTGACAGAGGGCACTATTATGAGCAAGGAACAAACAGCGGGGGCATCGGGCGCTTTGTTTCCGGCTGACCAGTCATCTCGATCCCCGAGAACCGAAGAGCTGGGTGGCGTATCTGTTTGTATTGTGGTGTGCTCAGCAGGTGTCCGGGTGGGGGAGTTGACAGTGGTTGGATGACTTGGCTAGGGACCGAGCGACGGGACGACTACAAGGCCAGGTAGCGGGATAGCTGGGACGACCAACGGGAACGACCGAGGGAGATCTGGGAGAGATCTGGCTGAGCGAACTGGTTCGTTTCCGGATTGGGCAAGATGTGGTTGATACAAATGAATAAATGAGCAGCATTGCTCTTATTGTTGTTCACAGATCATGGATCGTTTCTACAAACAGTCCTTCGACGACGACGACGACGCTGTCTGTGCTGTTGACGCCGGCTACTGGTCTGCACAGGCCCCAAACATGTACACTGGCCCTTTCCAGTCGCGTACTTTGCTGCAGGAGCTCTACGACGAACCTACCCAGGACCTCTGGTCACAGCAGTTGCAGCCGCAGCCGCAGCATTATTCTCCTCGTTCGCATGAGTATCAGATTTCCCGCCGCAACACCTATCCTGTCGTCCGTTGCGACAGAGACATGCAATTTCAGCCTTTCATGGCCCACCAATATCCTGGCCAGTTCTCCACAGAGCCTCTCGGCTATCAGGACACTTCTACAATCAAGCTCGAGGATCCGTCCTCCATCCTCCTCCCTTCTAACCAGCCCTTCTATCGTCCCCACTCCTCTGCTGCTGTCCCCCTTCCCATGCCCTATACTCCTTCTCTCCCTATCCAGCACACAGACGATGCTGCCTCCAAGGAGACTCAGTATCTTCGCCGCCGCTGCTTCAATTGCCATACTACTGAGCCTCCTTCCTGGCGCCGATCCACTCTCAATCCCGGAAAAATAGTTTGCAACAAGTGTGGTCTCTACGAACGCACCCATCTTCGTCCGCGTCCTCTTCGTTTCGACGAACTCCGTGCTGGCAATAAACACCGTAAGGCCTCCAAGGATACCGTCAGTCCAAAGGCCAAACCCTCTGCAAATGTCAAAAAAGCTCCCCCGCTCCTTCGACGTGCCTCCGTTTCTTCCAATGGGTCTGTTCACTCAGTTAGTGCCACTAGTGATTGGGATGAGAATGGTATGTCTCTCACTATCATCTGTGATATCGTTTCTTTACTCATCATATTAGTCTCTGTCTATTCTTCAGGTTCTGCCCCACCCACCTCCTTCAATTCTCCCAGTGTTCAGTCTTTCCCCCTCTCCCGTGACTCTCAGTCGCCCCCGCACGACGGTGCCATCCGCCTTCCCAATGCCCCCCTCTCTGATATCGCTTCCTTGTCCCACCAACAACTCCCTCAACCTTCTCCTCCCCCCCTTCCTCCTACCCCTTCCAATATCACTGGACCTCCAGCATATTTCTCTCCTTCATCCATGCCTGCCACCCCTAATGCCACCAACATTCAGGCTCCAGAGTATTTTTGTCGTTCTCACGATCATGGTGTCACTAGTCTTTGGTCTGACACCTCCCTCAAAGACCCTCCTACTGCCATTCTAGGCGGCCCTGTTCCAATGTCTGTGGCATCATGAATCTAACAATGTCTACCGTGCATATGCTTTATTTATTCATCAAGAAAATGTATCATCATGGGCCCCTTGTATCATCCCCACTAGCGCTTTTCTTGAATCAATACGTTAAATTCACCCCTTTGTTCATTTATTTTTCTTCCGTGTGGATCTTCGGTTAAACTCGTCTACTGCTCTATTCAGGCCTCGGCTCGTAGGCTTTGATAAGCTGCTGTGTGGTGGATGGTACCTTTACTTATTGTTCCTGCCTCCATCGCTTTTGCTTTACTTTCTGAAGGTTGTACCACTATTACACTACCTCTGCTGATTAGAGATTTTATCGAAGATTGTCCATGCGCTTCTATTTCGATACCAAACAATATTGATTTGATTTATGCGTACATATAGCATAAAAATGAATGGAAAGATGAATAAATTTTATTTATCCATGGAAATTTGATGCTGGGAGTGATTGTGGGTATAGCTAGCGGTGACAACGGAGTTTTATACTTGAGATGATGCCGAGAGTGAGATAGATAGGCTGCACATGATTCATTTTACGCCATCTCCGATCTATGAATTCTGTTTTTGTTTGAATCTTGAACGTCATGATGATCACTCTTTAGGAAAAAGACGCGCTTCAAGGATGAGCAAACCAGGTTGGCAGCGGCTAGAATGCCAAGAATTGTCACTGCTGCTGCCGTCGTCGGACCCAATGTCGTTTGCCATATTAAATTTTGTTTCCCTATTTATAGATCTAGTTCTCACCATTACGCTTGTAAAAGAAGCTGAGCGCTTTGATAAACAACACAATGTGTTTTTGGAACCTCGTTAATCTATTAACTGGTCAGATAAAGGATCTTGGAGTATTTCGCTGGTTGAGGATCGCAAGCTTCTTTGAGAGATATGCAGCTATGCCTTCCTCCTTATTCTCCAACATAAGATTTGTTTGGCCTGCGAGCTCTACGATAAATGACCTCAATTTAAGGTGGTCGAGAAACTAAAACGTGACCGTGGGTGAATCAGAACATCCAGTCCTCGACAGGAATGATCTTGAATAAACTATTTCTCTCTCTTCTTCTTCCAAGCTGATTCAATTTGTATAGGCGTTTCTTTCTTCCAAACAGAGGCGTACGGCGAATGGAAGCAAATTTCTGTACTCGGATATAGAAACTATGTTCGGTTTCCGTTTCCGTGACAAAAAGACGATTGGACCGGATGTTTGGTTGAAAGGTCTCGAACAGCAAACTGCTTCATTATCGAACTTGTAGTCAAAGTCCCTATTTTAAAAAGTTCAGTCCCATTGGGTGGCGGTTGTTGTGCGTAAATCCAGCCGCCGCTATGCCGGCATGTTCATTTTTGGATAGGCTGGGAAAAGGGTCTAAAGTAGTTGTTACAAACTACTAATTATTTCGTTCCTCTTTTGTGACAAAGAAAATAGGGGATCCATTCTCTTCAGAGAATTCATGGGAACGGAAGGATAAGAAGCCGAGAAAGGCCCGAAAGTAATGACGACCTCCATACTTCTGTACTTTTTTGTTCCAAATGAGGAGTTCATTCTTTTCTTTTGGTAGGTGTGTGAAAAATTGGAGCTTTCCTGAAAGTCACTAGAGGCACCCAGTTTCAAAAAGTTCAAATAATTTTTGACTCATGTGGACCCGTCAATTTGAAATTCTCGGTCGGAGAAATGTTTTTGCTAGGTAAAAGCAGCCTCACTTCTCTAAATCGGATTCAAAGTCCTCTGGCATGCACTGGTGCATCTCATCTCCGGTGTATCTTTACACCCTGCAAGTGAACTCGATCTCCATGCCAAGTCCCATAATATAAGGTGAAGTTACGCTCCAGGTACGCTCCTCACATTACTGTCTTCCATCTATAGATACCAGATACCTCGTCTCCGTCCCAAGGAACCGAGAATTGGACTTTTCACGCATGACAACCAATTAACGGTAGGGTTTATTTCCCCTCTCGACATTTTGTACCCTATCCAAGAGAACCCGTTGAACCTAGGCTCTCACACTAACAATCGAGAAAAGAATGGGTGACCTCCGAAATAAATGACAATGACGTAATTGGTCTTAGATTCTTAGGCACGGTCTGCACGTAGTAAAGTGGACGTAGTAGCCTGAGCTCAGGCCAAATGCTACCCCACCATGTGACAAGGGTCTATGTCCGCTTGGCAAAGAATGTACCCTGAAATTCACTCTCTTGGTTATTTGAACTTGCCCAAGTACAGTTCCTGGTGGCGTGGCAACTAGGCTCCTTCATGATTATCTTTGTTGATTATTTCTCAGGATCAGTATTTCACCCCTTGCACAAGATCGTCTATGTCCTCAGTTTTTATAGCACTGGAATCACTTTTTGACAACATCTGGTTCCAATTGTCTTTCTAACCATGAATGAAAATGAACGTTTCAAAACGTTTTATTGTTGCGCTGGCCGGCCCGATCTTCAAGTTAACCCCGTACGATTGTATTTATGACTCGTGTGGCTCTAGTGTTGAAATTGATCATTTTTGACCTGGAGGCGTGTCTCAAAATGGGGAAAAAAACTGCGAAGGTACCTTGCGTGCAATGGAGGAAAGAATGGGATACCATTCACTCGATCAGTTCCGTCGCTACGATACGATACATGTAAAAGTCGTGTAGCTCTGGGAACAAGGACGCCAGACATATTACATATTACGCACGGGCATCGATCGTCTCCAAAAGTGGTTGGCATTCTTGAAGTTCCGGTTATAGAACTCAGGTGCTTTATTTTTCGAACACGAAAGGTCGTCAATCCATGCGAAAATTCATCTATCATGTATCTGTCACTGGTTCTGTTCAGCGCCATGGTTGGCCGACGTATTGTTTATTTTTGAATGATAAAGAGTAGAGTTAATTGGGTGTGCGTCTATATTTATTGCTTGCAAAACGATTTGACAGACAGTCGTTCACTTAACCTTTCAATCACCCGAGCTCCTTTAACGTTGCTAGAACATGCACGATCAGAGTTCATACAAACTGCAAGTCTCTGGACTTCTGGTTCAGTGAAAGCTCTTCCATTTCTGGCGTTCTCACTAGAAGTTAGGACTGGATCTGTTAGAAAGCGATCTACTAACACAGTTCCTTGCGAGACAAGACGCAACGAACCAGACAAGATTGCAAGATTACACAGCTTGCAAGCTAGATTGAAACAAACTAATTGCTACCCGGTCGGAATAAAACATGAAACTAGTGTAAGAATACAGAGCTCCACAGATTCCCGTCATCGATCTTTAAAGCTGTGATCCCAGAGAAAAGTTTGCTGGATCTTCCATGTTGAGAATGTGGACGTACATCTTCCCCGTTTTCGGATGGAAATCTTTCATGCCCGTCTGAAAATAAGATATGTATGACGATTACACATGCCGAGGTGCCGCAAACCTCACATGACCTTACCTTACAGATGTCCAGGGCGTGGTGAATGCCGGTGAATCAACCAGGAATTTAACCAGGAGACATCGGGAAGAAGCATGACCTGTTTCGGGGCTTTTCCAATTTCGGAACCCTTTCCTCATGCGTCCCTCGCTACTATCAAGAACATTATTCGTGTCACATACATCATCAGCCTTCAATCAGAGGCCTTGCTACAATGTGAATCTTGGCTGTGTGGTCGTTACCATTTTTTTCTCTTACTTTGTACCACTCTATTAGCCTGAAGATCGATTCTGAAGATTGGCGCACTAAAACTATCATTATGAGCTTTAGAACGAGGGTGCATCTTCACCTGCTGACCCACATTCTTAAACCCCGCCCGCAGGTTGTTAAGCTGAACATCCTTTTGGGCGATGTGGGAACAGAAATAGATAACCGGGTACCTCTTCGCTGGTAAAAACTTACATCTTAAGTACTGGTGTCGTTGCGAACCCAACGAGTTGATTGTCTCGCCAGGGGACAGAAAAAATGTTATGCAATCGACTTTGGATCGTTTGCACAGATAGCTAGGCCTCATGCTAGTTGTGTGGATATAAGACAACAACAATTGGGGGTCTGTCTCACTTCGGTTCTGAGAAGGGTTTACCAGATCCCACGGTGGGCGGTGTCAGCACAGAGTGGCCAAGACTCGGTATGCGCCAGTAATGGAGCTTCTTGGCAGAGAAGCCTTTAGCAAGCTGTAAATAGTCGCTGTTAAGCCGCGCGGGAAGGTGAGCATTGGGTGAGCATTGACAAGAAGCCATGTCACGCGGTTCAGATGCCGTCCATACCGCATAAAAGAGCACTGAAATTGACTGCTTTGTCGAGGTAAGGCACGAAGAGACATGCGACTCTTGGCGGACTTTGCACTAAAAAGAGTCATGGACAAGTCGGAGTCTCTAATGACCGACCTATCCGGGAGGTCGGTACAAAGGCTCTTCGATGAAGTGTCTCGTAAAAAAGTATCTTCCGACAGGTTTGGAGTCCAAAGTTGAGGCTTGGTTCGAACTTGAGGGGAGAACAGTACCGTGAACAGGAGTCTGGCCATTCATAGGTTGCTCCTTTGAATGCAAGCTTGGTTTCGGACGCATAACTTCTGAAGGCCTGTCTTCACGGGGATTCGTGGCGGGAAGAAGATGAGAAGAGATAAGAATGAACAACTCAGATACGTATTCGAAAGGTAATGCCATTGGTGCCAAGTCTGGGTTTCTCAGTTGACGATCGGGCCATTGTGATCAAGTATAGGAAGAATTGACTTGCTGGTATTCTCTCGGAAGAATTTCGTCTCACCGAAGTCGAACCTATGCGCAGTCAGGGTCTAAGCGCACTGCGGTCAACATGGAGAAAGAGCCTTCTTCCTAGTGATTTGTAAATAGATTGCTACTGCGTGCAAGACGTCTGGAGATTAGATTATTGACCGAAGGTTTCAACATACCCGATTTGACTCTGACTGGTCTCGCGCATCCCACGTGCGGCATAAATGAAAAAGCCTTGCGTCATTTGAACCGATGCCGAAGAATTATACTCTCGCAAGGGCCCTGAGTGGGTGGAATGGGTGAAAGTCCAGCGACAGTCTGACGTGCTCAACCGATATGGTCGCAGAACAGGATGCGAATACTCTGCACCGAGTACAATATGATGTCATTCTCCCGAATAATTGAAAACATTCAGCTCAAAATCTGCATGTAAAGTGGGGCATGGTGTTGTCTGAAATATGGGAACAGTCAGGAGAGACTGTGTTCCAGAAGCAGAAGAAATGCTCAGACAGTTGCATGGCATGTAGATCTTCGGAATTTGCAATGAATGGCTTAACTTATAAGAGGCAATTACGACAGAAATTAGTGATGTGCAAGCAGATACTGCTTGAGAAAATTTATTGCAGAGTATGCGAGCAGGGAGTCGCACTCATGCACGGAGTTTTATGTGAAAGGTTATGATTTATTATGTCCTTGACATCGCATGGGCACCAAACAGCTTTGACCCACATATCGTGCTTATGATATGGAAGACCCCGGTTTTCGCAAAACATGCTATCTAGAAGCTCACATTTGCTTCCGAATTTCCGTAGGATAAGATGATATGCTTCGTCGATGGCAACAAAAGGAGCATTGTCTATGATTCCTGCTCACAAATTTCTTGTGTCCTGCTTTCTCCACCAAAGGGTTGGCAGCAATCATGATTTGGCCACCAGTCTACTGAATGAAGAAATGAATAGCCAAAGACGTCTGTGATAAGAGTGGATCACAATCCTCATCTGAACAGTGCACATGTGTTCGGAAATTAAAATTATTGCCTGCCTTCCTCTGATTTCCCCAGGGGTACGATGCAGAACTATTCCAGAGGGGTTCCGGCACATGTCGTCGGCACTTATTCGAGGTAGTATTACAACTCTCAAGGCGTGCACAACGGACGTTCGGTTGGGTATGTACACTGCCAACACCCTCATTCACCTCAGCATGCACCTCAGAACCATACCATGTCCAGTTGTACGATAAAAATAGTTCACAAATGAAGGAAATGCTTTCCTGCTATTTCAACTCTTTAGATAGGCTTGAGAACACCCCCATTTGGGAACCCGGTGTAATAAGGAGATACAATCAGCAAGAGAAAGGTGAAAAAAACTAGGTAGTTGATATGGCACGATGTCACGTCTGTCACATCTTGAAGGTTCCTATTCTTGCAATGACTAAAGGATCTCAGCTCCTTCAGCTCAAAACAGCACTGTCCCAGGCAGGAATCACTGGGAACCCTTCATCCAGCAAGAAACGAAAGAGGGCGAGTGCGCCTCTGGAAAAGGAGAAAAAGGCAACACGTCTTGAAGAAATCCATCGAAGATTAAATTCCTTCGATGTCAAGGTCACAAAAACTAAACATGATGTCGGTGGCCGGAAAGTAAAAGGTATTTCTGGTACTCCAGCCCAGAGCAAACAAGCTGGCATTGAGCAGGTTAGTCAACATTGGAAATATCATTCATGACCTCATGTGTTTCAGCGCAAGAAAACGTTGCTCAAAGAGTGGGAACTGCGCAATCGTACAGGTGGAATAGTTGACAGACGATTTGGCGAGAACGACCCGTCCCTTAGCTTAGAGGAACGTATGCTTGAACGTTTCACTCGAGAACGGCAAAGGACATCCAAAGGAGTGGCGTTTAACTTGGATGACGAGAATGAACTCACTCACTATGGACAGAGTCTTTCAAATTTAGATGATTTTGACACTGTGGGCTTGGATTTTGAGAGTGAAGATGAAGAGGCCGGTGTGCATGAGCAGTCTGCAGCAACGTCTCCCATTCTGACCAGGCTACTGCAGGTCAGCTGAATCAAAACATTGTATCGAAAACACACTTTGGTGGCTTCGGTGAGGATGAAAAGGAATCCGATGGTGCTTCTGATGAGGTATGGTTTTGTCAATCTTACTCTTTATTTTGACTGAGCTTTTCATCAGCCGCTGAGGAAGAAGTCGAAAGCTGAAGTCATGGCTGAAGTGATTACTAAAAGCAAGGAGCATAAAGTCAGATAATCTCTGATCAATGACTGGCCCTTGTTCATGATTTTTGCAGATGCTTCGTCAAGCAGAAAGAGAGCAAAAGGAAAACACGCGACTCGATCTTGATAATGATTTCGCAGCGCTTCGTGACCTTCTATACGCTCCAGATCCCTTTCTCCCCGAAGTCAATATCTCAAATCCTGGAATTTCCCAAGAGCGAGACAATAAGTCTTCTAACACAGACGCTACAATACTTTCCTCAGTGTCCGGAGCTCAGGACGCTAATTATGATCAGCATGTCCGTGAGCTCGCATTCGACAAGCGATCCAAACCGAAAGACAGAACGAAAACAGAGGAGGAACTGGCTTTGGAAGCAAAGAAGGCCTTAGAAAAGGCGGAAAAGAAACGTCGAAAGCGAATGTTGGGTCTCGATGACAGTGAGAGCGAGGATGAAAGAAAGGCAAAGGGAAAACGGAAACATGGTGGGGATGACTTGGAAGATGATTTCTTTGACGACGAGGGCAGTGAGTGGGCTGGGCTGGGAGTAGGCCTTGGCATGAAAGCCCCGTCAGAAAATAGTGAAGATGAAAATGAGGAGAGCGATTTCCATGAAGATGGAGAGAGTAGTGGGGAGGTTGATGATGATGGAGAGGATCCTGAGATTTCTGGAAACTTGGAAAATGGACCAGAAAAAGGAGAGGAGGAGGAGGAGAGGGGAAAGGAGAGACTTTCATATATGGAAGGGAAGAAAAAAGCTTTGAATCATCAGGGAATCCCATTCACCTTTCCGGCACCAGCGAATCACGAGGAGTTCATAGAAATCGTTGAAGAACTTCGGGACGAGGACCTTCCAGTGGTTGTTCAACGAATAAGGACACTCTACCACACTAGCCTTGCCGCAGAGAATAAATTCAAGCTTCAGGTGAAAGTGACAAATTACTATCTTGGCCATCTATTGATACTTTTAACAGAACCTGGCAAAGGTGCTTTTAGATCACATCCTCTATGTAACCGCACTACCGACACCCCGTTTTGACCTTGTTTCGTTACTACTCCCCCACCTCCACGCCATTATCAAGGCTTACCCCATCTTCGCTGCCCAATTTTTCGATGAAAAACTCTATTTGATGCACAAAAATCTGAAACGTGGTTTATTGCGGGGGACTACTAGCCTCGGAACTAGGACATGGCCAGGTGCCTCGGAGCTTTGTCTATTGCGCATCATTGGTATTATCTGGCCAACGAGTGATTTAAATCATGCTGTCATCTCTTCGGCAAGGGTGCTTATGGGAGCATACTTGGGTCTTTGTCGGCTGCGTTCCCTCCGTGACATTGTGAGCGGCTTATTCCTGTGCACCCTTTTCCTCCAATACGAGTGTATGTCGAAGAGATTTGTACCAGAGGCCATCAACTTTCTTGTCAATGCATTCCTGCATCTTTCGCCGACGAAGTTCGAAAATATGATGCTTTTACCCGGGTTTTTCCCTGTACCCGATTTTCGCTCAGATTTTTACCAACAGTCACAGATCAAGCTCTCAAAAAAGACTCCTCAACCAGGAAAAGCAAGCCTTACGGATCTGTTCATGCTAGAAGAGCCCAACGAACAAGCCAAAGTAGACCTATTGAGTTTGACCTTGGACCTGTTCGAAAAATTTGCGGACATGTACAAAGGGCTGGATGGTTTTGTGGAGCTGTATACACCTGTACTAGAATGCTTGCGTGGGGCAGAGGTCAAGGACTGGGACGAAGAACTCAAGTCACAGTATTCCAAAGCTGTGGACACGACTACGCGTCTTCTGAAATTCGCGATGCAATCTCATCAACCTCTCGCTCTCCAAGCACATAAACCCATTCCTATCCCTTCATACGTTCCGAAGTTTGAGACTACCATTTCTAGTTATCTGCGGAGGAAGGATCCTAATTACGAGAAAAATGAGACGGCCAAGCTACGATACCAGCTCAAGCAGGAGAAGAAGGGTGTTGTCCGGGAGCTTAGGAAGGATGCAAGATTTCTTGCTTCAGTGGAGCAGAAGAGTCAATTGGAGAAAGATAAGGAGTATAGCGAAAGATTGAAGAGGGCATTTACTTCAATCGAAAGTGAACGAGCGGAGCAGAAAGCTATGGAAAGGGAGAAGGCTAGGGAGAAGAGGAGGTCTGGTCGCAAGAAATAGCCCTGTAAATAGTCTTCACGGGACGCCCGTAGCACGTGATAAGTGCGAATTGTCTATATTAACATATATTAGTGACAGAATTCTATCTATCAGTTTATGGGGTCAGTATGGTCATAAGTGCACAGTCAACTCCTTTTCCTGTTCCGACATTCAGTGTCTCAGAGATAGACGCATCCCTTGACCAGTTTCTTGACTTCTTGCGCGCTCTTGTTTCTCAATACCTTTCAGATACTGCACCCAGGATTCCGAGTTCCAGTAAAGCTGCTTGGGTCGAGGTTATTATCGGCTTGACAGATCATTTACTTTCAATTTTTCCTCGACCTGATATTGCTCTCTGGAGTGCTTTGCGGGAGAAGGTCATCTGTGCAACTACTGCCCTCGATGTAGTCAAGAGAATCTTTGAATGTGTGGATGAAATTCATCAAGGCACATCCGAGACTATCAAGAAGGTTTTTGCAAGGTTATTGCATCTGTGCTTTGTACTGGATTCGTGGGTGGAAATCGAGGTTAAGACAAAGGACATGCTACCACCGAAGGCCTTGCGACAGAAGTGTTTTGAGACCTTGGTGGTTGTCTTGAAGGGACTGGGCATGACTCTGTGCACAGATAGACAGACTGAGGAGCCACCGTGGATGACATTGCGAGTAATCCTGCATGAGTGTCTAGATGTTTGCAAAGGTATGTGAAGTCCGCTAGGTTGTGCGGAGATATCAGTTGATTTCGGTGCAGAATTCTCGTCCGAATCAATCCATATGAGTTATCCTTGTATTTTTTCATTGTTCAGCAATTCAAGAATTTTCGACAAGGAAAATGAGCTTTTGAGAACGGTATGATCTTGCTAAAGGTTGATTTATTTCCTGATGCCATGAAGTAGGACATGTCAGATCCTTTCAAACTCACAGTGCCTTCGGTAGTCCATATGATGGCCTACCTTATTACTCTGCTGCAGGTCGCTGCTCATGTTTCCATTCCCTCACTGCCCTGCGAAGGTTTCATTACTGACTTGGTCAAGAAAGTGCCGGAGACTATGAGGAGCGTTCTTAATCTTGCGTTATCTCCAACGTTCTCTCTTTCCCCTGCTAGTCGTGTTAAAACCTGTGAAGATATTCTTGCGCTCTCTTTGCACCTACAACAGTCTTCTGGCCTCGTGATCCAATCGGCTTACTTTTCATGTTTTCTCGTGCGACATCGTCTTTATGAGGGTCCCAAGGATGCCTGGAATGTGCATGATCAAACTTCTGCTCAATTGTTGCAAGGTAGGCCAGTGTATGGTATCTCAAAAGCCGAACTCTTAGACATCATGAAATTGCTCTGTCTCGAGACCTGGGACGCACGAGGAGTTCAGCTGCGAGTAAGGGGATTGCTTTCAGCTCACTTCGTCCTGCCTAACGATATACAGGGCCTCGGATACGCATTCGTATGTAGCGCTCTTTCCGATCCAAAAGTCTGGAACGCGGATGTCCTTTTGGCCGACCTCTCATTGTTCAAGAAAGCACCTCAGTACCACACCATTGCGCAGCTAGTCACTCAAAGATTGGTCAAGAACCCACTCGTGCTTAATGGATCATATAATGACGAATTAAGAGAAGCGCTAGAGAGCCTAGGTCACCAATTTGATGAACAGATGCACCACGAATGGGACCAGGCTCATATCCAGGAGATCATTCACGCAATCATGCATAGACTGAAAAGGTCCCTGTTTTCCGAGTTTGTTTGTTGCTATAGCTGAATGTAAACAGGTCACTATGTGATCCCTCCACGTTGACGAGGCTTGAAATCGCAAAAAAATTGACAAAACTTCCTTGTTTGATGACCCGTTGCGACAAGAAAAATTGTCGAATGCACCAATCCCCTGTATCCTTCTTATTTTCTCGGGAATACCACTCGATTGCTATCATGTTATTGAACGGTCCCGATAACGAGGTCACGCCCGTTGTCCGCAGAGAGACACTAAGAGCTCTCAGATATGCCATTGACCACCATCCAATCGGAGTTTCAACAGATGGTTTGGATGATGCGGAAATTTTTTTGATAAATTACATCAGAGATTCGGATCGTAGTGTGAGACTGTCTGCTTGGTGAGTGGTAGGTTTTCTGTGCTCATAGTGGACTTCGCTGAGCGTCTTGCTAGCTATGGACTTGTGGCTCTCGTATCGGCTTATACACACGCAACGACTAATCCTTGGCGTTCAACTCAGCGCATGTTCACAGCTTTGTATCATCATATGGGCACTGCAAGAGAGAACCTGAAAGAGACGGTTGTAGTTGCCGTCGGATCAATGGGAAAGTGAGTCAATGACTGTCCAATCCGTGTTTGAGGTATTAAGGGTGTAGAACCAAACACCCAGGTGTTTTCGGCCAAGTCCTATGTTTTCTCATTGCACAATTAGGACAGCCAAACCCTGTTGTCAGAGGAATGGCAAGTGTCCAGGTATATTGTATGTTTATTCAGCCGATAGTTCATATATTAACATGGTCTTAGCTATCGGAAATAACTAAAATCCATAAAAAGACACCATATACCCTCGTCCTACCCTATCTTGACCACGTTGCCCAATTTCTGATATCTAAGATATCAGTCTCACCGATCTTGTTGGCTGAGGCATGTAAATTTCTGTCAATAGCCCCTGCAGATTTCATCACTGTCACGGCCCCGCGTACATTTCCTCAACTATTTTCCAGTTGCGATTCCAAGGCAGTTGACGTTGTTGCTCGTCACGTGGGGCACAAAGCGCCCACTCTTTTCCTGCAACATTCACCAGAAATTATGGCAAGGATATTCATGATGTCAGAACAGGAGGAGGCTAAGGCAATATCCTTTGTGTCAAAGATCCTTGCAGACGCGTCACAAAGTGAAACTATTGATTTGCAAACGATTGTCAGACTTTCTCTAATGAAGTTACTTGGCGAGTTGGTGATTTCTATGGGCGACGAGAATCCAGGAACAGCAAAAGCAGTCAGTCCTGCATTTACCCTCATTTTGAGGCTTTTGTATATCAGGGAGGCTGATAGATGATCGATAGGCCATCAGTGCCATAGGCAAAATCGAACGCATGGTCAATTCACCTGCGAAGTCAAGGAATCAGACTACTGATACGGGCGCCTTTCTGAAGGCACATGTGCTTGGTTTGATCTCCCAGGTGAATGATATGCTGCAAGACGTCCAGGGAAAGAAGGGCGTCACGGTCAAGCGAAGGATCATCAGAGGCTTGGGAGTCCTGATATTGCAAATCGGGCCAACCATTACCTGTGTGGCACCTCAAGTAGGCGTAGTTTTCACAGGCATATCGTTTGATTTTTGAGAGACTCCCTCAGATCATGGCGACATTCCAGACCATGATTGGCGTGCCAGAGCTCTCAGAAGTAACTTTGGGAAGCTGGCACAATTTTTTGAGAGTTCTTGCTCCAGCAGAAGTCGTTCCGCATGTTGGCCCAACGAGCGCGGCCTTCGTAGGGGCATGGCAGTCCTTTTCCCCAAAGGCTAAGCAATACGCAATAGAGTCTATGGAGTACATCGTGCAAGAGATCGACAAAGATCTTCTTCAATACCTTAATGACGTCGTTGACATCTCCGCAATTCCTGAGCTCAGTCATATCAACGATCGACTGCAAGCCTTGCGCTGCTGTTGGACTCCGCGAGAGCAATTACAACGGCTGCTCGACAAGACAACGAGCGAAAATGTTAGTGTTGCCATTCAATCATTGAATGAGTTAAAAACATTCCTATTCATGGAGAGTGGGGGTTATATGAGGGCGCTTGTCTCCGGAGACATGTTCGACTCCCTCGCGGGACAAGTGATTGGTGCTCTGCTTGCTGCTGCCTGCAGAGACGGAGATGGACTAGAAGTTTTCAGGGTTTTGGCATATGAATCCCTCGGTATCTTGGGGGCTGTTGACCCTGATCGTTGTGAACTACCTGTCGGGCCTTCCAGGATCATTGTCAAGAACAATTTTACCGATGAAGACGAATCTATACACTTTGCACTGCACCTTATCTGCGATTTGCTTGTCGGGGCATTCAGATCATCCAGTGATATTAAACATCAGAGTTTCCTGGCATATACAATCCAGGAATTGCTGAAGTTTTGTCAATTCAAACCGGCATTAGTTGGGGTCGGAACAAATGTTCCTATTCCAAATAGGGTACGAAGTCGATGGAGAAGCTTGCCGAAACACATTCTCGAAACCGTCGCCCCTCTCCTTGAAGGAAATTTTACCTTGAATTTTAGTCCAAGCCCCCAAATAAAACATCCAATTTATACGCACCAAACAACATATCGTGAATGGATTCAGCTCTGGACAGCATATCTTATTGACAAGGCATCTGGACCCACCGCTCAGACGATTTTCAACATATTTCGCTCCGCGGTGAGGAACAAGGATGCTGGTGTTGCTCACCACTTACTTCCCCACCTCATTCTTAACATCCTGATAGGGGGGAATGAGGAAGATGCGCAGCAGATACGTGTAGAGCTTCTAGTAGTACTCAAGGATCAGATTGACATTGAGAGTCAATCATCACCTGACAAGAAGTTATTGAGTGCTCAGGTGGGTCAAGAAACTTGGTCGTAATGGTACTTTGACTCCATGTCATTGAAAGGCCGTTTTCATGCTTCTAGATCACTTGAATGCCTGGGTACGCGTCGTACGGCAGGACCTGAACTTGAAGGAAGGTGATTCCAAGCGCCTTAGGGGCGACAGGAGTACATTTAATATTCAACTAGAAGAGCAGCTACTGCGAATTGACTCGATTCTATCAAGCATAGACCATCATCTTATGGCTCAGGCTGCCTTTCAATGCAAAGCCTTTGCTCGATCATTGATGCACTTCGAGCAACAGATTGTTTCTCTGAAAGAATCACCAGGAAACCGGGATTTGTCGGACTATTTTGAACGTTTGCATGAGATATATGCACACTTAGACGAACCGGATGGGATGGAAGGTATCTCGACTCTGATTCTCTCCCCCTCGTTAGAACATCAGATTCGACAGCATGAAAGCACCGGTCACTGGACATCAGCCCAAAGCTGCTGGGAGGTTCGCCTACAGCAGTCACCTGACAATGTCGAATTTCATCTAGGACTATCGCGATGTCTTAGAAATCTCGGACATTACGGTTCGTTCGCATTTTGATCTATTTCTTGGTCTTATCAACTGTCAGACACGCTTCGGACACATGTACGGGGTGTTCTCACACGTAAGCCGGAGTGGCGTGATGCATTGGTGGGGTTTCAAATAGAGAGTGCGTGGATGGTTGGTGCGTGGGATGACGTCCAAGACTTCGTGGACATGTCGACAACGCAAACTGCACAAATAGTCACTGGTCGTGTCTTGTTAGCGATGCGTAATTCTGACACAAGCGCGATTTCAACGACTTTGAGTAATGCCAGAACAGTCCTGGGCTCTCCTATCACTGCGGTAGGCTCCCGAAGCTATCGTCGGTCCTATGACGCTGTACTTGATTTACATCTTATCCACGAACTGGAGCTCATTCATCAAGCTGTAACTCGGTCAATCGACTCAACTGAAGGACAAGAACGAAGACGTATTATAAACGAGCTTACAAAAATCTTAGACACACGACTAGAATCTATTTCGCCGACTTTCAGGTTCCGTGAACTCGTCCTCAGCATGAGAAGAACTGCGTTTTCATTATCGTAAGTATGAGGAGACTTCGTCATGAAATTACTTAGTCGAGTCCAGGACTGCACCTCATCATATTCCCGTGAGCGAGATTGGAAAAACTTGGCTTGCCAGTGCAAAAATAGCTCGGAAAGCGGGTCAGTGGCAAACGGCCTATAGTGCTATGCTGCAGGCTCAGCAGAGCAAGACGCACTTTGCGTTCATTGAAAGTGCCAAACTAGTCAAAGCTACAAACGATCCTCTCCGCGCACTGACAGAACTAGATAATTCCCTGAAGCTAGCTGGGTTGTCTGAAGCATCAAATTTTCTGGACCTTACAGTCGAGGATGAGAGTGTTCGAATGAAAGCTAAGGTATACCTTCTCAAATATCGATAACAAAGTATGTGTTGATGGCAGGTAGGCCCAACTTCTGCGCGCACGATGGATGTATGAGTCTCAAAGATATGATCCTACTGTCATCTGGAGAAATTTCCAATTTGTTACGGAAATGGACAAAAAGTCTGTCAAGTCCACTTCCTCTGTTCTTCTTGCAGTGGCTGACGGTATTAGTAGTTCTGAGAAGGCACACTTCTATCTTGGTAAATTTCATGATGAAACTTACAAAGGCCTCTCTTCTGGGGATAAGCAGACGCGGTGAGAAATAGTTCAGGATCTCAAATTTGTAGACTCAACTTCGTTTTTAGGGGACTAAAGATGATCCTTGCGACTATCAGAGCATTTTCGCGAGCTATCAAGCAAGGATCAAAATATGTTTACCAGACTGTCCCTCGCTTGCTCACTCTTTGGCTTGACACTGGGGAAGACTCCCCTTTAGAGAAGGATCATCGAGAGATTATTACCAAATGTAATGGGCTTGCAGACAAAGCGATCCGTGAAATACCCGCATACAAGGTATGTTGAAGAACACTACCTCTGTGCTCTGCCTCATTACTTTCCCAGTGGTACATTGCTTTCCCCCAGATTGTTTCAAGAGTCGGTCACCCGAATACAGAGACTTACAGAATACTCAAGAAGCTCATCCTCAAAGTTTTAGAAGAATATCCGAAACAGGCACTCTGGATCTTCAGCTCAGTGGTGAAGTCAACTAAATCCAATCGTGAGCAAAGAGGAAGAGATATCTTGGACCGACTGAAAGTCAGTAGTCCCAGATACACATTTTGCAAATTTATCCTCCTCATGGGTATTAGAATAATCCTGGTCTCGCCGAAACCATAGTACCGGGTCTTGTCAAACAGATTCTCGTCATGACCGATGAGTTGCTTTTGTTGTGTGACCGTCATCTCAAGGACGATAGGAGGATTTTGCATATGCAAAAAGACTTTCCGGGCCTCGCCAAAATTGGATGCTGTGACCTCATTATACCTCTTCGGGAATCGCTGACCGCATCCCTGCCACCTACATCTGCGGAGCAATCAACGCATCAGCCCTTTCCCCCGCGTCTGCCGATGTTTCAAGGTGGGTTTGAAATGCTTCAGCCGACAAAGTTACCCATTTTTTTTTACAACTTGCTATTGCAGAATTTTTTGATGAAATTGAAATAATGCGGTCTCTGGCTAAACCAAGGAAAATATCAATTCGTGGGACAGATGGACAGACATACACTTTCTTAGGAAAACCGAAGGATGACCTGAGAAAAGATGCAAGGTTGATGGAGTTCAACTCAATTATCAATAAGCTACTAAAGGCCAACTCTGAGTCACGGAAACGCCAACTGCGTCTGTTGTTCTCCTTTCTAAGTGACTGTTGGTTCACATCATGTTATAGACATCCGAACGTATGGTGTGGTAACTTTGAATGAAGAATGTGGCTTCATCCAGTGGGTCCCAAACACAGTTCCTGTCCGACAAGTGCTCGTGAAGAGTTATGATGCCAGGAAAATTAAAAGCTGGGTATGGATTTTCGATCACAAGCGATACGAGGTCTCTCAAAGGCACTTTCTGACAGCACACCGAAATGAATGAGATTTTTGGGAAAATCAAAGATTTAGATGACCCAACTGCAGCAGGCATTTTCATCAAGAAAATCCTACCCAGGTAAGCATTTATCTCCAAAATCAGTCGTATTTGGATCAGACATATACGTAGATTCCCACCCGTATTTCACGAGTGGTTCCTGGAAACGTTTCCGGAGCCCAGCGCATGGTTGGCAAGTCGAATGACTTACGGAAGAACAGCGGCGGTGATGTCTATGGTTGGATTTATTCTCGGGTGGGTGTTTTGAACTTGATGCAATCCATCGTTATTGATACTGGTGGTAGTCTCGGCGACAGGCATTGTGAGAATATCCTGCTTGATACTAACACAGGAGATGTCGTCCATGTGGATTTTAACTGCCTATTTGACAAGGTAAGCAATGAATTCGCGAGTCCGAGATTTTACTCACATATTATTGTAGGGAAAAAATTTGGAAACGCCGGAGCGTGTTCCTTTCAGACTGACTCAAAATCTGGTGGATGGACTTGGTGTGACAGGCGTTGAAGGTGCGTCCGAAACTTCAGGAAGATCGGGTTGATCCTGATATTGTCCCAGGCATATTTCGCATTGCTTGCGAGGTAGCACTCCAGTTATTACGAGACAACAAAGACTCTTTGATGAACGTTTTGGATTCTTTCATTCACGATCCTTTAGTAGAGTGGGAAGATGAGAAACGTCGCTTGGTATGCTATGAACGGACCTGATGACATAACTAACGATCTCTCGTCCAGGAATCTCGACAAAAGAACCAAGGGAAGACCTCGATTGACACTTTGGCCAAGACAGCGTTGAATAAGATAGAACGGAAACTAAAAGGCATATATACACCTGATACATCGAGGGACAGAAATATCATCCAAGAGAAGGAGGTCACCACAGGCAATTTAGTGCAGATTTTGATTCAGGAGGCAACTGATGATGCTAATCTGGTGCGTTGACATTTCTGCGTTTATTCAATAGTAATGATCAAGGCCTTCAGGCGAAGATGTATCCGGGGTGGGCTGCGTGGCATTGATGTATAGATTATACTTAACATATGTCCATGAGTATTATAGAGCTTGCTATCAGTAGTCAAATACATAATCTGCTTGGACAATCAGGATCGGTTGGCCACCAATTTCTGAAGTCTTTCAAGTTCCTTCTCTTTCGTAATTAGGGTATTTCGCCACCTATCTGTCTCAAGGACTACAGCCTTCCTGGCCTCTTCGAGTCGTTCCTGCTCTTCCTTCTCCATGAGTTGAGTAAATTCCGGTGTCCCTCCTTTTGAGGCTTCAAGAGAAGCAGGATGAGCCAGATGAAAGGGGATAGGTTTGCGTCTCATCTTTGGCAAGGGATTAGGTGGGTGGGCAGTCAGAGTGTTGAGGAAATTTTGAAAGGGGTCATTGAAAACGACTTCGTCATATTGCCAGGAGTGTACAGGCCCATGCTTGATTGCAATTTCCAGCGGCGGTATTTCTGGCTCACCAGTTGCTGCCCATGGATGTAATTTGAGATGATGGTATAGGGTCAATGCCTTCTCGCCAGATTCTGGGACGAAAGTTATGCGTATCTGAATTTCAAACTCTCCCCATCTGCAGAGTGAAATTAGTCGGCTGGCCTGCTTTGAAAGAGTGTCCTCACCAACCCGGTCTCGGAGACCTCGAAAGGCGGCTTATCCACATCTGCAAGATGTCAGCATCAATGATATGGGGTGATTCAGAAGTGAAGGCTGACTCCGTGAGGGGTTAGCATATGTATCGTGTAGCTTGAAGGTAACGCGTTTGATGAAGTGAGAGATATCGTCTGCGCCGCCTACCATGTCCGAATTGGGGGCAGAGGCGGCAGAGCGGACGGCTACAGTCCACTTGTGCGTATGATCAGAAGGGTGAGCCTGGCGCTCTTTTTCTGTCAAAACGGTTGCAGTGTTCCCATAAGTTATTGGACGATATATACTCAGGCCCTATGACTTTCTGAGAAATACAGTGGGGAGTAGGCGAATACGAGCGTACTCTGACGCGGACGCGGTCGTTGGACATTGTGTACTCAGTTGAAGGTGACGGGCCGGATAAATCCCGCAATTGCAGATCAACGACTTTATTTCTGCCACCATGAGCTTCTTGACTCCTCTCTACGAGAGTAAGTCTGTCTCCGCTGCTCCTCGTCCAAATCTCACCTAAAGCTAGAGCCTAACCACGTCCTTGACAAGCAACGCTACTATCAAGTATGTTTATTTTATCGTCCTTTGGACTGACCTCAATAGTTCTCAATAGGCCTTTTCCAGCCCTGTGCATCTCCGCGGTCCCAGGCAAAGACTGTATCTTGGTATGTAGGGCATGTGGTTCGAACACGATACCGACAAACTCGGCCTTTCACAGGTGCCTACGCCGTTCTTTTCGCTAGCGGCATGCTGACCACCGTCTTTGCCACATCTTCGCTCGTAAGGGTGCGTCTTCCTTCTGCAATTGCCCTAGTATGATGATTTATGGATTACATAGGGTAAATCGTCCAAGTAAATAAAGCCATGATTGTTGCAAATGGGTCTTCTCTTCAGAATACATCTTTAAGTGCCGAAGTGATTTCTATTCGCATGATATATCTGTCTGGTGGTCTGCTGACGTGCATCTCATTGGTCGATTACCACTTCTTGAAGACCGGTGTGTCATCTCTTTCCGTATCAAGCGCAAGTTGTACCGGTCAGAGTCAACATTTTCCCATACTCATGTCTCTTCTTGGTCTGGCTCTCGGATACTATCCTGTGGTTTGGCTTTCTTTCGAGTCCACGTGCATCAAGCCATGAGATGAAGCACGGTGTGGCGATATCTGTTGTCCATTATTGACGGATGTGTCCGCACAAGAATGAGGATAATGTGGTGTAACAGATGCTGATTGGATTTGTTTTATTTTGGTGCTTGTCTCTTTCTTTCCACAACTACGATGTCTGTCAATGTCATGGCCCGCGCCGATGATAATCGGCGGCAAAGGATGCAAAATCAAGGTCTTGATGAAGACGAGTGTCCTGGATACTACGCAGCTGTGAGCAGAAGGTGTGTAATTAGTAGGCATATTTCCCCCTTGCCCCACTTGAGCGCCTCTGTTGTTCGCACATGTGACACAGACTAGCGACGGGTTCTTTCTTTACCGGGCATTATAGACACTGTACTTAACTAAAATTCCTAGCAACTCGACTGTCACCAGTACAGGCATGAATATCCTGACAGGAAGCACAAGAGCTCATTGGTCAGATGCCCATGATACAACACAACCTTCAAAGCGAGTATTATTTCTGTCTATACCATGTCGTCGTTGACTCAATCGCTACAGTGTGAGATCTGAAGCCAAGTTCAAACGCTATCTTTACACCTACAATATGGTCCTTGCGCAGACACCGATGCGGTTCTACATCTCGTTTGTATCGCCCCTCACGGGATGTTAGATTGAGTCTCATCAGAGCTTAGGGTTGAACCTTACGATGGGAAGCCCTTGGCTGGGCAATATCAGTTCCGATTCTCCGTGGGATTCAACGGGATCGAACGCCCTTTAGGTGAACCGATAACACGTCATATGTCCGTTGATCCTCGCGAACTAGATTTCGCTGTTTTGTCAGTTTCTTAGTCACTTGATTTATTTTTCAGAGTTGATCCTGACTGCGCCCGCGTGTCACAGTGTGTTTTTGGGAAAAGATGCTAGATCAATCCTTCCCACCAACAGCTTATGGTCGCTTCGAGTGTGGTTGAGAGTGGATGGCGTTGATCATCAACTATTCAAAACAGATGAACTGTTTGTGGGCAGGGACCTCGACTTCAATGCTATTGGTGATGCATCTTTCGCTCGACTGGCAGAAGCGGCGCCTGATCATCAGGTATACAAGGGTTATTTAGGCAAGGCACTCGTTGCATTCACCATCAGGTATGTACTTGTTAGCTTGGCATGAAAGCTAAACCTTGTCGTTCTTAGATGGCAAAGAATCAGAGATCAACTGTATAAATATTCCCTGGAGTACGACGGTGGCGGAGTTGGAGCCGTGTTATTCAATGATTTTCGAATGAAAATTGAGGTGGACCCTAAACTAGTGACATTTCTGATATAGTAAGTGACCAACAACCATCTTCTCATTTTCTACATCATGGTCATTATCAGTCATTCCGCTGACGAATCTATTCTCAGTACGGTACCAGTCCAATCAATGCCGCCAGGTGCCACACATCGGCTACGGATTTGGGTGAAAACATTGGTCCCATTGAATCCTAATCCGGTCATATCCCAACCTCTGCCTTTCAATGACTCCGTCATCTATCACCGTATATACAAAGCGGATGACTTCAAAGTTGGCGGACGACTGGAATTTCACTCTTTAGGGAATAGATTGGTAATGGCTTTTCCCCGTTCCGGTGGACCCGAGACCATCACTATGAGGCGGGCACCTACCATAGCACGAGATAAGGAGAAAGAGCTTGAAAGTATTCCAGAAACAAGCACTTTACAGACATACAGCCATTACTTACCACCTGGGGCACAATGCCCCAGGCAACCGGGATACCAGGCAGATCTGGAGCTGGTTCATCATCGATCCCAGTCTTCCAATTCAACCACACAACGGTTGCAGCCTCTGAGAGCACCGAATTCACGGGATCATGCACCCCATTCTCGTGCTCACAAGTCTCGAGGAAAAATTGTTTGATATGTTGGCCCTCTGCACCGGAC
>Ga0153987_1000045_pt1 | contig 40415 bp, 45 predicted proteins | sample TSNC071MetaG_FD_102279 | JGI IMG/M metagenome (GOLD analysis project Ga0153987, IMG submission 102279) | Attine ant fungus gardens microbial communities from North Carolina, USA - TSNC071 MetaG | ecosystem: Host-associated > Fungi > Mycelium > Unclassified | place: USA: North Carolina, William B...
CTTGTCAGAAAATGTATATTGAATTCACATGTCATATATGGGAAAGACTACTGCCAACGCCACTGATCAAGGGGGTATCTTTTTGTGTCAATCATATAAACGACGTTGTCCAGTCATGCTGAAAAGATCCTCCTATAAATTATTGACCTTGTCGATCGACCGGCAACCTCGTGATACATGATTCTCGAACTCACAGCGCAACACTCAAATGATCCAATTCAGTTTGCCCGCTTTGCGAAGAGCCTTAGAGAATTCATGAATCTGGGCGGCAGTGGCCTGCCTAACGGAACATACGTGCCTAGGCCCCCTTGGTCTCTGCACCAGGCCCATACAGGAAACTCTATTTGTGATTTTGCCTGTATTGCCATGCTGCTGATTGATGCGTATAGTAGTTCAAACCCATCATCGGTGAATCTTTCCTACCGACAGACTTAGTTTCTTTAAATGGAGACTTCATACGGAAGATTATTTGGGCAAATTTGAGGGCAAATCTATTCGGGACGTGCAGAGCAATCCAATATCGTGTGAAGGATGTCGGCTGCGAATAGCAATGAAGTCCTAATTCTACATGGACAATTTTAAAGAAGTTGGAGAAGATGAATCGTAATTAGGGTTCAGGGTCATTGTTGACTGCAGGCTCCGAGGGTTCCAAAGTAGGGTCTGAGCACTGTTCTGCTGAAACATAACTTTGAGGAATCGACACTGTTGTCTGCAGATGCGTATTAGACGGCAACTGAAGTCCAAACGTGGAGGCAAAGCGTGGGTTGATGTGGGGTTGCACGAACGTGGAGGGGGTTGCATATGACACCTGTTGGTTGGGCATATAATAGAACTGATGATCTTGTAAATATCCTGATGAGGGGCCATCCCTGCCCCAGGAATGACTGATGTTTGGAGAAAGGTAAAATCCGGGACCGTTTTGTGGCAGCAAAGAGGGAAGAGATTCCTGGGGTGACCGAGGATCATAAGCTTCAATAGTTGAATCAGGAGCACTAGCTAGATGGTGCTGGTGACGTTCTCTGAAGGATGTTTGGGAATGATTATGAAGCTGGTTCCCTCTCCCTCGGCTTCTTCTTCCACGACCGCGGCCCTCGCTTGAATGGAATGAGCTTCTCACATTGCGTCGTCCAGAACTTTCACCCGTTCGCACACTGTGATCTGTCGACAAAAGACCAGGATTTAGGTCGTCATACGGCTCGGGTCTCGGTCGAAGTGGACCAGCATCGTGATGATCATAAGGACTATGTTCGTCGAAAGCGCTTCTGTTCAACATGGATTCTGCTGCCATATCCTGGTCTCGCATCTGTGATGGTGCCAAATGCCTTGAAGAAGATACAGAGTTCGAACGCTCCCTTCCTCGTCTACTTTGATCAGTGGACGAGAGGTCAGCAAGAAACGTAGGCATACCTATGCTTGAAGCGGCTACGATGCATGGCCTCTGCTTCGTCGTCAGAAAATTCTATTTCATCCTCTCCTGGTTCTTCATCGTGCACATTACTGGCGTCACTACCTTTAAGCAGTTTAAGCTGGTGAACAAAGATGAAGCGGCTCCGTCTCGGCACATGGAATACTTTGCGTCCAACTTGAACTTTTTCTGGGTCAAGTGGATATTGCTGGTTGAATCTGATTTGGTACAATGGCTCAGAAGTTCGTCCAAAGGTTTCGTATATCTGGCTAATAGTGCATAAACAACTAGGACAGAACCAGGGACTAAAACGCACATAACCTAAGACTTTTCGATCCTCGAAGACAAGCAATGTCTCAGAGTCGAGCGCTCTCTCAGAACCTCTATCAGCAAATTTTGATGGTAAACCTTTGACAATTGCAATGTTCCCAATGATGGATAACACCTCCCCAACCTCCTCTAGCACTTCGTCCATTCCAATTGTTTCCAGGTCAGGGATGGTGATAGGTACATCAGCTACTTCATTTTTCGTCTGAAGGTATGTCGTGGCTCCAGAAGTAGTTTCCCCATCTTCATCGTCATCATAAGTGGGTAATGTATTCTGGGACGTTGGAATCTGTGATTCCGTCTCTGACTCGGAGTCGGAAGAGTCAGGCTCAGAGCTCAGTTCCGCAGGGTGGCTTTACAAAGAGATATGTGTCAAGTAGAAGCATAATGAAAATTTCATCATACATGGGTTTCTCGGTCTCGGTCCCCTCGTTTTTTACAGTAATCGAGTCCTTCTTGATTTCTTCACTCTCATCAGCAGAGCTTGCAATATCATCATTATCATTTTGAGCCAGTGTTGGTATTCCATGTTGAGTATCCTTGGTGTCCACGAGTTCGCAGATCAGAAGGAGGTCTTGCGGTAATTGCTGAGGTGCTGTAAAGATGGTCATCGTATGAAAGCGAAATTTACTCGCACTGTTTGATTGCCGGATCACCGGATCAATAAGTAAAAGTGCTCGGCGAAACCACGTCGCGTTCATAGACATGTCCAACCTCCTCCAGTACCGGTCTTTCAGGTTTCCATTGCATTGCTATTCGACACAGCTTCCCGTGAAGCCCTCGATAAAGTCTATTGCAGAGTTGAGGAAACACACTGAGGTTTCCTTGTCAAAAGCACGTGAGGCCCTCTCTGCAACTAACAATGACCTTGGTGCCGCATTGAAGTGGCTAGAAAAGGACCTTGTCACCACTGGTGCCATAAAAGCCGCGAAAGTACAAGGCAGGAGCACCACACAGGGTCTTGTTAGTGTCTCCATCCTGTCAAGTGGAGTCGGCGTAACGACTGGATCGGGTTGTGGAGGGATCCGGGCTGCCATGGTTGAGCTGAATTGTGAAACCGATTTTGTAGGACGTAATGAGCTTTTTGGGCGCCTGGCAGCGGACATTGCGCACACTGCAGCATTCAATGCTGATGCGACAGACTCAGAGGCCGCATTCCAACAGTGCTCACTCGAGTTCCTCCAGGATGCACCTCTGCTTTCCAAGACCAATCCTAGTGCAGTGCCGTCCGGTACCATCGGAACCGCCATCCGAGATGCAATAGCTAAGCTAGGAGAGAACATCACATTGCGCCGAGCCGTCAGTGTTTCCGCAAATTCACCACCACAAACCGACCGCGCGTTTCGACTCTCCTCTTATGTTCATGGATCTATCAGGGACCTTGCCCAGGGTCGTATCGGTTCTCTTGCATTACTCAGTTTGAAGTCTCTGAAGCTCCCTGAACTCATTGTCTCCGAGATTTTTCGAGAGGACTTGGGTCGACTGGAGCGCGGAATTGCACGACAGGTTGCGGGATTCGAAACGCATAGCATCAAGGGCAAAGGGGAAGGGGCACTTTACAACCAGCCCTTCGCGATGCTGGGCGGTGATTTTTCACATACACCTGTGCAGGAAGCACTTGTCGGATGGTCACAACAGAAGGGATTGATTTCACCATCCTCGACAGATGAGGGTGTTGCTGTGTTAGGCTTTGCGAAATGGATAGTAGGGGAGCAAATTACCACAGGCTTGAATCCCGAGATTTGAAAGACACAAAATTGTCCTTTGGTATTGATACTTCAGGAAAAAACGCGTATACCAAATTTCTATCTAGATTATTAAGTACATTGTCTAGAAATACAGTGATCAATTCTTCATCTAGTCTTTGTGTGCATGCACGCGCTCGATGTAGGGCAGTCCATGTTCCCATCCAACGGTGTAAACAGTTGGGTTGTCCTTCACGCAGAGAGTACTATAAAATTGTCAAGTCATTTGTACGGGTGGATTACTGGAACCTTACACATCTAGATTATAGAGTAAGTGATATAGCATACCAAGAGAAAGTTTTTGACGTACATTGAACTCCAACAAACTGATAATAGGTTCCAACCCCCTAAAGAATTGAGATTCAAAAGGAGATTGAATACAGGATGTAAGAACGTACAGTAAGAATATGCCACCAGGAGTGTCCTACAGACATGTCAGACTCGTGTGATAACTTCATGATTGCACTGACCTTCGAGGAAAAACGCAAAGGGCCAGCCGATCGACAATTTTTTGAGTATTAAATAATCACAGAAAATGTTATCCACATTCCATATGAAGAACCCAAATCCAAAAAGCAAGGCACCAATGCTAAAAAGTTTCGCAATTCTTTGCTTCTCCATGATGGGTATCTGGTTAGTGGTCTCTGACCATCTGAGAAGGTATACGAGCCGCCCGGCCGCGATGAATATGATCATCGCAAAAACAATTTGATGGTATATCGGATTCCGATAGATGTAGCTGGCATCAAGGTTGAGATCAACATTAATATTGGTGGAGGACACGTACTAGCTCCAGGTGAAAAGAATATCAAATAGTAGAAGGAGAGCTATTAGGATTTTGCTCCGCCATGACTGAAGTCCGTAGCCTGGTTCATCATCAAAAACAATGAATAGACTGATAGAGCCAACGTATATCATTGGAAGCTCATCGGCCAGCTGTGCTTCATAAAGAAGGGTAGCATGGAATAAGAAGCTCCCAATACCGACCAATACGATACCCTGTATTATCAAGGGTCAGTGATTGAACGAGCCAGAGATACTTGAGCTAATCACCAGGTACCCGAGGGCATATCGTTTTGGTAGCGATTGCTTTATGACACTGAGATAACCGACCATGGATAGTGCTATAGTATACAAGTTGGATACTGAGTTGGCCATCTCTGCGATGTACGGCGAGAACTGGTGGTTCGCCTACCATGAAGCAAGTAAGGAGACTGATGGTCAAGGTAATCAAAAACTGCGCACCTCGCACCAATCTAGTGTAGCAGTGACCGGGCCATAGATACCAGTCTTACTGAGCCATGGTGCGACCGTAGAGAAACCAGGCATGTTTATGGGAGATTAAGGTGGGAAGGATTGGAAGATTCACCGCTCTTATTTAAACACATGGGACATTCAATCCCTGGCTCATCTATCAAGCCCGGGGACTCCGCGTGCTGAAATTTCATGAGCTTGATCGATCGGGAAGAGATCAATGTATTTTGAGGGCTAGCGGTTCAGTTTTATCTTAGTAAGTCCGGGTGAATCAATAAGGTGAAACTACTCGATCAAAGTGACCAAAAACAATATAGGCAGTCCAAAACCAAAAATATGCAGTGTTCCAATAGCTAAGTGGTTATAGCATGCGATTGCAGATCGCGGGGTCGGGTGTTCGAATCACCCTTGGAACTATTTTTACTCACAACGAGTCAAAAGTTTCAACGGTGATTCGAACACCCGACTTCTGATCCGCACAGTTTCGTCTTTGACGTTTGGAAGCGGCCACGTCGCAATGCGCAGAGCTTGCAGCCCACTTTTTCGGCATGTCCACAATTCTGTGAGGCATGCAGCGCAGCGTTCATATTCAATCGAATCTACCGAGCCGACCGTAAAGATCACAACTCTTCCGAACAACATCCGTGTTGCAACGGAGGCAACGCTCGGTCATTTTTCTTCAGTTGGTCTTTATGTCGATGGAGGTTCGCGTTATGAATGGTCGGCAATATCAGGAGTCAGTCATTTCTTGGATAGGATGGCTTTTAAGGTTTGTTTTCTGTATGATGAGCTTCATGTCATTCTTATTTGTATGTATCAGAGTACACGAACTCGGACCAATGAAGAGATGTCCACTGCAGTACATTCCCTGGGGGGGCAGATTATGTGCTCATCCTCTCGAGAGTCTATCGTGTATCAGTCATCCCACTTCCACCAAGCAACACCCCTTGCCCTTTCACTCATCTCCGACACTGTTCTCGATCCCTCATTCCACCCTGAAGAGATAGAGGCCCAAAGAGATGCTGCGTTCTATGAAGTCAGAGAAATCCAAAGCAAACCGGACATGATTCTTCCTGAAATTCTTCACTACGTCGCCTATGGAGAGAAAGGACTGGGCAATTCATTGCTTTGCCCTGAGGACCGCATCAATCAAATTGACAAGTTCGCCCTTCGCAAAGGCATGAAAGAATGGTATAGACCAGAACGCATGGTCATTGCGGGAGCTGGTATGCAACACGAAGAGCTCGTCGAGCTCGCAGACCGATATTTTTCATCATTGAAATCTACTGGCACAACTCCATTTGCAAGCTCCCGTACCATCACCAATCCTTCAATCCCTACACACCTTCTCAATACTCCAGCCCCCTCTGTCGCCAAGTCCCTCGCACGAGCTGCCTCTTATCTATTTCCAAAAGCCATCTCATCTCCTGCGATTCCGAAAAGTCCTACCTCTACATATACAGGTGGACACCGTTTCGTGCATGATCCCCAAGCCGAGTTTAATCACCTTTATGTGGCTTATGAGGGTGTAGGCATTCATGATGACGATATTTACGCAATTGCAGTCATGCAGGTACTCCTTGGTGGCGGTGGTAGTTTTTCTGCAGGTACGTCCAGACAGCATACAATTTCGTATGGCTCTCACACTCTTATAGGCGGACCTGGAAAAGGAATGTACTCACGGCTTTATACCCACATCCTCAACTACTATTCGCAAATTGACCATTGCGCATCTTTCCATCACATCTATACTGACTCCTCGCTTTTTGGCCTTTTTGCTTCTTTCGTCCCTGCTGCTTCCGGTCTCAAAAATGGCAATACACCAGGACAGATACTTCCTCATCTTGTGCATCAACTTAGTCTCTTGCTTTACACTACCATTTCCCCAGCCGAACTTGACAGGGCCAAGAACCAGCTCAAGTCAAGTTTGATGATGGCTCTAGAGAGCCGTACTGTCGCGGTCGAAGACCTTGGTAGACAGGTAGATTGATTCCTTCTCATCAACACTAGAAGATGATTAATGGTGGATAGATTCTCGTTCATGGGCGCAGAGTTCCCATCACGGAAATGACAGAAAAAATTGACCAGGTTGACAGCAGTGCTATTCATCGTGTTGCTGCGAGGATCTTTGGTCCCGAGTCCGGTAGCAAACCTACCCTTGTCTGCATGGGTCATGAGGACGTCGGCGATTTCCATGAAGTCTTCAGCAAATATGGGCTTGCAGCGGGGAAATAGATACTTGAACGGTGTATAGTTAGTTATCTTACAGTATGTCTTAATAGATAAAACAAGCCTAGTCATTACCCTACTTTGCTCTCAAGTATACAAGTTGTTCATCACATGGTCTCTCCGAGTGGATTCAGTGAGAGTAATGGTACAAATATCTCCAGAATCAATGCACAGAATAAGAGTAATGCGTCAATCAGGTATCTTCAGCTTGCGCCACTGTGAAGCGCGAGTTGTAGCGAGGAAAATTTGTGAGTTAGGCTGATTACCCATCCATGCACCTTGCTGTTGAGGAATCAAGTTAGTGATCTGTTCAACTAAGGTTCAAACCGAATTCGAATGACTGAAATCGAGGGAATATACCAAGAAACGACTGCCAGCATCAATCACCCCAGGTTTTGCTCCTTCAGATAGGGTCAGGGTCAAAACATCCCAAACTGTGAGCTGAGCATGTCGATGAGCGGGGCGTCGATGTGTTCGTGAATCCTTCACTATGATAACCCTGAAGCTGCGGATATCTCTACGTGGACACGTCGCCTTACATGACGTCACTTCAAAAGTAAAATGTGAACGAGTAATTCTTTACCTCGAGCTCTCGAGCGATTTCGTCTCCAGCATGTTCACATTCGGTCTTCAGACACTGTCGAGTATGTCCCGCGAGCCAACCTGCATCTCGAGCACTGATTTGACCTAACATTTCCATTGCTTCCTCGTGATCCTCTAATTGATCGTACAGGCTCTCAATATGATCTGGTAGTTCGTCTGATCAATGACCATGAATTTGCTTTATTCTTTCATTGTCTTCGCAAGGAAAGCTACAGACGCACCAGTCTTGCGTGGATGAAAATGACTTCCTGCTCGACGTTCTAGCCTGTCAATGTATGATTCATATCGGGATACCTTCTTTTCAAATTGGGTGCGGAGTTTGGAAGCTTCCCAGTCGCGTTTCTTCTGCAAGATATTATGGGAACACGTGCATTGCTTGGATCTCGGAAAAGATTCACCTTCCATTCTTCGTTTATCTTCATCTCTTCGACTTCACCTCTAGGTCCTTCCCTCCGCCTTTGTCCATCTTCTTCCGTAATAAATTCGATAAATGCAATTGCATGTGTCTTGATAAGAACTGGTTTCAATGAAATTTGATCAGATATGTGCAAATACCTACTTTGACAACCATTAAGTCCATAATCGCAATCGAACCACCGTCTGGCGTCAGACTATGCATCGTGGAGATGCAAGGCCCACTGACAAAACCGAGTTTGGCATCCCAAGGAAGCAGATGAGAAGAGTTGCCGCTGAGAATCAGTTTCACAGAATTATAAGCATCTAAAATTTCTTGTGGCTCTTTGCGCTCTGAATCGAGCTAAAAACCTCGTTCAGCTTCACTTTCTCAGTAATTGGGCAAAGTTCCTACCCTTGCACCAGCAACACCAATCTTCCTTCCTATTCGAATGATACCCCTTCTAACGGCCCTCGACATAGGTGCATCAATTTTCGCTCTCAGACGATACCATCCGTCAGTGATTTCAAGTTCCGGATACGCGATACCTCGGTGGTCTTCTGGTTTAAATATTTTTGATACACACAGAGCCAGAGGTCGTGCGGCGGATATATCTTGTGCGGCGATCAATCGCAGTGCAGGCCTTCTCGCTTGATTAAGTTCTCGCTCATATCTGTGATTTTTGATCAGGCAGTGGCAGGAGAGTCAATAATCAAGGTGCTGACCGATATAATAATTGCCGTTTGACTTCTGTCCAACACCATCGCTTGGTTCTTGACTCACTCTCACTATCTGGATCCAAAGCAACCATCCCAGCCAACTTCCAGAGTATGAGGCTCCAGTGATTATCGATCCAAGCTTTAGTAATCAATGTACAACCCAAGTCATGGAGTTCTTGAAAGGCAACTGCGGGATCCCACCGGGCAGGAGGATCTGTTTGAGCGGGAGGCAAGGTTGATGCAGTGTAGAAGGAGTGATGAGCAGCATCTTCGGGAGTTCTTATTTGCCGAAGCTCTTGTATGTTTCTTTGTATGCATTTAGAACTCGCGTTGTGACCACTCAGAATTGAATACCCACAGATTCATGTACTCAAAATCTTCCTGGTCAAACTGCTGAGGGCGTAGTTCCGACTCGGCGAGTGTTTTTCGGTTTGCTGGAGGTCCTGAAATAGACGAGTCGATGTTTATCGGACAAAGGGCATTATACAAGACCTACGAAGGTTGAAAAAGGACTTGAACAACTTGGCTTCTGGGCGCCGTGAAGGATCAGAGAGGGACGTTGTAGAGGCATGAGTGACAGAGCGTGTGCTTCCTTTCGGTATTGAGGCTTGAAGTTTTGCCCATCCAGGTTCGCCGGGTCGCATTCCAGGTTTGAAGGGTGTAACAAATGGCGCAGGAGTCGTGCGTTGTGTGTTTGCAGGAGCCCGGGCAGGAGTTTGAAAGCTCGTTAGTTTCGAGACAAGGAGGTTGGGCCTGAGGGGTGTCGAGAGCATTGTTGGATCGTGGGATGACATCTTGGTTGCAGGGGCAAGGTCAGTGCTGAGCTTCACAGGCGAACTCATAAATCTGGACTTTGGAGTGTTTTTGAGCAAGGGCGACCTGAAAGGTTTTTGCTTGACTCTGAACTGATCAATCGCTTGGGGTTGTTTCCCCAGAGCTGAGGGCCTTGGGAGCTCAGTTGGTGTCGGGGTGCTGGGTGTCTGAGATCGATTATCCAGGGCTTGGAGAGCAGGACGATGAAATGCAGGCTCTGCATTAGTCTGGGCCTGAGTCGCAAACTGGTCCTTGGTCGTAACCAAAGGATTGACGTTTTCGGACTCGTTGTCCCAAATCTCCTTCAGTCGTGCCTGTGCTTGGGCGAGAGCAGCTGCAGAAGGTGCGAGAGTCACCTTTGACCGAAGGCTTACAAAACCAGGTGAAGAGACCAGCGTGGCGGTTTGGAAGCTCACAGGATTGAGCCATGCCTCATGGTTTTGTTCAGTAGATGGTTCTAATGGTAGAGCCCATGTTTCAGGCTGATGCACTTTGCTTGATGAGGCCAAGGCAAAGCCGGAACCTGGTGCCAGGGAGGTAGTAAACGGATTTTCCGGGTCATCTGTGATGTCTGAAAGCGCGATGGCCTTTGAAAAGCCAGGGCTTGGCTGCACACCAGACGCATGGTCGAGTGCACAACCCTGCGACAAGAGGCGGGGTTTCTTATGCACTGGAGAGCTGGGTGGTGTTGGTTCTGGAACGGTCAGCAGGCAGCAATTTCGGGAGACCAGCATGGACACACCGTATGGCCGCATATGACGGATGTCGGAGAGCCAGACACGCGCACGTCACGTGGATGCAAGGAAGAAAATAAAATAAAATAAAGAGGAGAGAAGGATGCATTCCGGGAGGATCAATGTCGGAATAGAATTAGCAGTGCATGTTTCCAGTTTTGATACACACAACTAAATACAAACTTGTCCTTGTCTTTGCACACATAGGTTTCCTCATCAGGTCCCTTCTCGCCCTCCTCAAGCACGACGTCCAGCGTGCTTTCAACTCTCCCCTAGTCTCGCCTGGACTCATGAACGGAACAACAGCGAGCCACCCCCCAGCTTCAACGGCCAAACCTGCCAAACCTTCACCTCCAGGTCCTGCCCCTCCTGTGCCTGCTTCTGCTCCTCCTGTGCCTCCGACAGCCGCCCAGTCGCCCGTTCGGCCTCCAGCTACACCACAACCAGCTCCCGCCCCGGTCAATGGCACCCAGGCCACTAAGAAGAAACGGAATGAACCTCCCGTTGATCCCGTCACAATGTACGAAAGCGTCAAGAACCGTATAGCCGCTCTGGAAGAGGAGGAGGTCCTTGAGGAGGAGGAGGAGAGACGGTTCGGTCTGTCACCTTCTTTCTCGGCTTCATCGTCTGGTAGCTGACATGTCCACAGCCGAGGAGGCCCAGAAATCCATCAAGGGCATGGAAGAGAACGCCATTCACGCCAAGTATTTCGAGCTGGTCAGGAACTCAGTCTGTATGAAACTCATATATTAAGGAGGTGCAATTTAGTTCGCAGAGTTCAAACGTGCCGAGCGAGATCATGCAAAAGAGAAACAGAAATTAACCAAGGACAAGGACGCAGGTACGAGGCAACCGGCCATTATGACCAATCTACCCCATCTCCGTCCTAGCGAAATCGCAATTAACCAAGGCGAACCAGAGCAAAGCCAAGATCGAGAGTTTAGCTCGCGAATTACAAAAGGTACAGCTGATATGTTTTCATTCCTTGAATTTATTTTCATCCGGCATCTAGGAGAATAAACGCCTACGAGTGCGTATAACGATCATCTCCTCAATTTCTACTTATGCTATCCAGGAGGACACCAAGACCCTCAAGCAAGAGCATGATGATTCACAGAGCGAGGCACGCCATCTTCCCGATTCTCTTTTTTTATTTTCGTTCATCTACTTGTACAGCTATCGCAATTGCGGAATAATCTCGCGAAACAAGACACCAAAGCCAAAATCCAGGATAATAAATATCGTGAGATGCCCGACATTGTCATCAAAGTTATCTGTCGTTACCGCGCCGAGCTTTTCTTCAAGATCTCTCGCAAGACCAAACTTTCTCGCTTGTTCAGTACATTCACAGAACGGATGGAGGAGCCAGGCAAGAAGGTCGATGGCTCCAGCACCATCGCCAGAGTCGAAGCAACGAAAGAAACAAGCTCTGCAAGCAAGCCCAATCTCCAGTTCATTTTCACGCATAATGGACGGTCACTCAACGATGAGCAGACGCCTGAAGACGTCAACATGGAAGACAAGGATGAGATTTTGGCTGTTGAACTGATGGACCTCACTGAGAATGCTGAGAATGTCGAGGAATGGGTGCGTGAAGTCAAGCCCTCATTCCATCCGTCTCCAAAACAGAACATCAAACACAAATTATCGTTGACACACAGGAAGAGCACCTTGAACCTCAACAGGAGCGACTCAGAAAAAATTGGAGTGAGGAACCACAAGAGTAGGTCCAATAACAAACCCCTCCTTCCATCGCTGATGTCCATCAGAGCGAAGAAAACGTTGGAAGACATATTCGACGGGGTGTGAGTTTCGTTTTCCTGGAAGTTCTTGGTGATTCGTCCTTGCTGGATTGTTTCTTAGTGTCCGAGAGCGATTGAAGGACATCCTCCGCCAGTATGAACTGCGAGAACGACATTTTGAATGTCTTATTCGGTCGAAAGAGCTTGAAGTTCTTCTATCTCGAGCGCGCGCGGCAGAATCCAAGGAGCTGCTCCAAGTCGAGCGGAATCGAGCAGAAAAGCTAGAAGAAGAGGTGGGTATCCCCGTCCTTCCTTGATTGTCTCTTTTTCGTTGCCTTGCATTATGTCTTTGCTTAACTTGTCTTTTTTCATCCTCCCTCCTGTTTTTTTCACCTCTTCTCCCGGCCTTCACCACAAGAAGGTCCAGCAACTCAAGAAGGAAGTGGAAGATGTGCAAGGTGACAAGAACATCATTATTGATAAGCTCTTGACCTGCTGTAAAGAAGTCAGTCCAGTTTCTTCCTTCACTTCCACCAAGACAATCATCTCAATGGAGTCTGGCCCACCTTGGGCGTAGTTAAAACAAAAGCCTACTGCAGACAGAGCTCAACGGCAATTTGCAGCATTCAAAGAAGAACTGGAGAAACTAGAAAAAAAAATACCGAGAGTCAAGATCAATGATGGGGCTGGGTAGATGTTATCAATAGGAAGGAAATACATGATTCTGTTACCCTCGGATGGTTTGAGCACAAATTTCGACGAAAGTGAAAACAGCGATAATGCATTAAAACATACAAGAATCCACCAGATTGTAGCGTTTCAGCCATTACTACAATTTATCCGAATGTCCACTCAAATCCATTGTCCAACAGTAGTCCAGAAGAATTCAAAGTATCTAGATCAGTGCATTCAGGTCCTCTAGAGATTTCACGTGGCCCGATTTCGTGAATGTTTTCCCCTTACAAGCCTCAAGATTCTCTCCACTGTAAGTAACAAGAGGTGAGAGCTCAATAGTGACTCCATCTTTGATAGTAGCCCCAGCCTCTTCTAAGAAACGTCGGTGCTGGGCGAGCAAGTCACGTCGACTGGTATTAGGATCATCCGAGCCGGTACCAGGAGCGTTCTTAAGAGGACTGAATTCCTCACACCTTTCAACCTCCAGAACGGCAAATCGTTGTGTCAAAGGAAACACGTCGAAAATGAACATCTCGAGCTTCATGCCGTTTGGTTTTTCGGGTTTGACTATCTGACCTGACTCTAGATCAACATAAGGAATCTTTTTGCGGGCAATGTGAGGTATGAGCTGGTCTTCAAAGCTTTCCCCGCGTTTCAGAAATTCAGTGGTATAAAAATGGTTGCCTATGTTGCCAGCTCGGAAAGTAAGTTCGCCTGTTTCTGGGTCTCGTCGTTCAGCTTGTTCTTTCGAGATTTCGGAGTACTCGACAACTTCGTAATGATTGCCACGAAGGGCAATGACACCAACAGACTCTGAAGGCGAAGCCTTAGGGACTACCTTGGCAGCACAGTCCGCCCGTTTCTGGATACTATAACCAAGGAATGTGGGATCCGCCACGCGGACCAGGCAGTTGTCAACACAGTATGCATGGACATATAGGATGTTGCGTTTCTGAAGGTCGGAGAGAACGGAATTGGAATTGTCTGGAGACAAGGGGGCACGGATGGCAGCATATACTCCACCATTCCCGTCAGGAGCAACAGCAATACGAGAAGAGGTTTCCAGGAGAACTTTGCCATCCATCGTCAAACAGGGAAGTGTACCTGTCCAACCACGATGAACAGTGGATCTCAGATACGAGGAACCACAAACCTTGTTCAAAGAATATGACATTGGTTGGGGCCAAGCCAAAGTAAGAGTTTTGTTTGAAAAACTTTTCGGTGTCATGACGAGTTGGACCACTCGTCATGATATACCAAGGAATGATCACAGTCCCAGCACGACTATGGAATTCTTGCTCTGCTAGGCGCTGAAGGCGAGCGATGCGCTCGGCCTGATACTGGAACAAAGATTTGTGAGATGGAAGGCCAATATCATAACATCCCTTCGGCGCACTGCTGCCCAGGCGAGTTCCTTGACCACCAGCCAAAAGCAAAACGCCGACTTGTCCATCAGAGATGGATTTGAGACCGATCCTGGACCATTCTTGTTTCTTTTCAGGACTACCAACGACAGAATCAGTCGCGTTTTTGGGAATTGGCTTGATGCCTTCGATTTGAGCCGTTGGATCGCTTAAGGAAGCCTCTTCAGCTGTAGCTTTTTTGTACATGCGATTGACGCGTTCAATATCAAGAGCCTCGAGCTGGCTGGCAAGGGCTTTCTGAGCGGTGGGATTAAGTTCAGACCAGAATTTCAGAAGATGGCCTTGGCCAGCGTCCTTGTAGCGAGCAAAAAGTTGGTCAAAGGACATGGTGAAGGTGCGAGGTGGACGGTTGGCAGGGAGGCAATCATAAATAGGTCATAAATAGGGCTCGGTATTTGCCGTCGATCTGCATTGACGACATGTTCTCGACAAAAGACGGGCTGCTCACTTGCACTGGTGCTGCCGTTCTTCTCACAGGAAATAACCCAAAATCATATAAAAATGAAAAACAAATTTATTTGGAGGTAAGGGCAGAAAAGTATCTCAGATTAAGTGTACTTTACTCTTGGAGTAAAATATGCTCTTCAGAATAGAGTATGATGATTTAAGCCCACTAGAGATAAAAATAAAGTAGAGATTCAAGTAGAGTATGCTCCTAGGGGCGTCGGAAGATAAAGGGAAGAATTTCCTCAACCTCACCGATAACGATGGCAACGTTATTGAGCCCACCTAGAGCAAAGGAGGCGCATGGCTGCAGCACTTCGGACACAGTAATGTGCGCGCGTAACACGCCTCATCACTAACCATGCACCCATTGGTGAATATCGTCGTTGGTTCTTATCCAACGAACCATTCTGCTGCCATTGTCGAGACTAGAAAACATATTCTCGAAGAATGTCCCAAATTCTCAAATTCATGGCATCCTCCTGACGGATCTCTAGCGAGTATTCTTACTTTCCGGGATGTTAATCCGGAAGCATGCACCTTCATATGAAGTGTTCCTCCTCTCTCTTTCTGTTATTCTCCATTTCCTTTCCTCTGTATTCAAGAACTCCGTGTAGTACTCTACCACGGTCTGCCTCCAAGCCCCGTGTAATAAATCGATGATTTTTTTAAAAAAAGAGTATGCTCCTAGGGGGTAGGGGTAGGGACGGCAGTCACTGATCTATCCTGTGATTACCCTCGGTAGGTTCTCCTCAGCGATGTGTAGAAGCGAGTCATTCTCTCACTAGAATATAATCCAAGTACCTTGTACTACAGGCTATTCTTGCTGCAGTAGCAGCCACTCTGTTCCAAATGAAGTAGGCAAGATATGACTAGTTGTGCTTTTTGTGCAGGTGACTGGTCAGACCCAATCCAGCTCTGAGTGAAGACCGAACTGCACGCGACTGATTTGGAAATATCCAAAGAAGGGAAAGTTCGGCGGGTGTGGAGCTTCTGATCTTATAATGGAAGTACGCCTCGCTTCAAGTTCATTCTTCCTGGCAAGGGTCCCTCTGGCTGGTCCATACACACGTTAGTCCACATCTATATAAGGGCATTTTGGCTGATAGGACAATGCTCCAACAACTTCCCTCCTTTAGTTAACCCCTCACATTCTTTCCAAGTAAATGATCCGCTCTACTGGGTTGCGCACCCTTTTGAGTGCCATGGCTGGCCTCTCCGTTGTGAGTCCTGTTCTAGGCTGGGGATTCCCGTATGGTCAGGAGAAGGTGCGAGGTGTCAACCTTGGAGGCTGGCTCGTCCTCGAAGTGAGTATCTGCCTGTTTTAAAATCCATCCTATCAAGTTCATCTGCGCTTGCCAGCCATGGATCACTCCCATCATCTTTGACAACACGGGTGATGATCGTGTTGTTGACGAATGGACATTCGGCCAATACGTTGACAACTCAACGGCCCGTAGTGTTCTGAATCAGCACTGGGAAACCTGGATTACTGAAACCGACTTCGCCCAAATTGCTGCTGCCGGGTAGGTGTGAAGGTCTTGGATATATCTAACAGCTAACTTGCATCTGGTAAGCTTGAATCACGTCAGATTGCCTATTGGGTATTGGGCATTCGACACCAGTCACGGCGAACCCTACCACAGTGGTCAACTCCCGTATATGGAAAAGGCGTTTGAGTGGGCTGCCAAGTATAACTTAAAAGTCATCATTGACTTACATGGTGAGCCGCTACCTGGGTTCGGAATTTAGTTTTGTATGACTATCTGTCCGGTGTCAAGGTGCCCCTGGTAGTCAGAACGGGTCTGTCATCTATATTTTATGACTTTTTGTAGTTTGTACCTAAACCGGATGATTCTGCCAGTTTCGACAACTCCGGGCAGAGGTTACCTGCTCCGTGCGTGTTTTATGTTCCAAGTCATCATTTCGTTCTTCAGTAGCTTATTGCATATAGAACTTGGCAGAACAAACAGGAAAATATCGATCGCACGGAAGCCATCATCAGAAGAATTGCTTCTGAAGTCCAGGGCAGGACTGGCGTGACTTCCGTTATTGCTCCACTCAATGAGTAAGAAAAGGTCTATGTTTGAGTCACTTACGCTGGTTTGACAAGCATTTTTAGGCCTGCCGGATTTGTTGGAGGAAATATGTTAGCTGTAGTGAGGAATTACTGGGAATCAAGTTATTGGGACATTCGGTATGTCTGCATACAGAGCTCTCTTTTTTCAGCCTCATGTGTTTGTGTTAGAAAAAGCTCAAATGACGTTGCTGTCATGATTCATGACGCATTCCAGCCCATAAGTTATTGGAGTGGTTTTATGCAACCGTCCGACGGATATGAAGGTGTTCTCCTCGATACTCATATCTATCAAGTTTTCTCAGATGACGTGAGTTGATTCGAATGCGGAGACTTTCGTCCAACTAGTCTGCTCATTTTCCCAGGAAAATGGTTGGTCTGACAGTCAACATATTCAAGAAGCCTGTAGTCGCACCAATAGCCTCGCAAGTGCGCCGTTGTGGACCGTTGTAGGAGAATGGTCTCTCGCCAAAACTGACTGTGCGAGATACCTCAACGGACGAGGTATCGGGGCCCGGTACGATGGAAGTAAACAAGGTTCTTCATCTAAAGGATCGTGCGCTGGCAAGAGTGGCAGTGGTGCGCACTTCACTTCCCAATACAAGACTTTCCTACGCAAATTTTGGGAAGCACAAACGACATCATATGAGGGGGGCCAGGGGTGGATCATGTGGACCTGGAAAGCTGAGAACGCTGATGATTGGTCGTACCAGGCTGGCTTGAAGTATGGCTGGATTCCCCAGGATCCTACCAATCGCATCTACCCCCAAATCTGCGGTTAAATATCATAGCCGTTAGTTTGGGAGCCCGGCTTCATATCTGATCCCGTCTGTTACAGGATTTGGACTCTAATACTATATATACATTTGTGTGGAGCAACATAAATTCACACCTGCGCTGACAAGCTATGTACAAAATTGATGTCAAATTTACTTGTCAACCGAAAATGTTTTATCAATCGCAAATTGTCAATGGCTTTGACAACGCTGTTCATCTGCCAAAATTCAGAAGTCTCATGATTATTTGTTGGCTAAGTGTATATAGTGCATATAGTGGAGGAAATGTAATCCAAATTAATCAAGGACCTGAACGGCTGTCGCGTAGTTTCCTGTAAGCACCAGTAATTATATCATTCGTGGTAAGTGTGATGATGCTTGAAAACTGTTAGTTATGCGAATGAGAGCTCTGTGATTGCTAGACCCACGTATGAGGAGCTATGCGGATGAAATGAGCGGTTGAACCTTCAAAATAGGATGAAGTCAGCTCTGGATGATCTACTGAAGAAGTGCATACCCTTGTAGAGTCCTCGAATGCCTTCTATCTTAGCAGTCTTCCATAGACAGTCTATAGGATTTTTGTACAAGGTTCCTCTTAACTTTCCATCAGGACCAATGACTGTTGGCTGATTATACATTCGCGTCAGGATGGTATCGGTGGGTTGCATGGCTATCAGCTAGCATTCCAAGGTTATATGAAACTGTCGTTCAATGAAAAGATAGAAATGTACCACACAAGCACCAGACACTGCACTACATAGAAAGAAAGTCCATATACTGTCAGCAGGGAGAATATTGTTTTTGATTACGAGACTCTTGACCGAGTTGTAACTGGGTAACTGGACTGAAGAGCCCATTGATGTTCGTAAAATTGCTGCGTCTATACCACGGACAAGACCACGAGGTCCTTCTGCTCGGTATATGGTTGAGAGCGCATCCAGAGAGCTTTTATAATGATGTTGTGTGCCAACGGGGAGAGCCGATGAATATGCCTATCTGATGTGAGCAGATCATTCTAGTCTAATGTTTTGCCATTTCTAACCTGCATCCGAGCCTTGATCAAGAAGAGAGGATTTCCCAGCGAAGCTACACAAATAAGGATGTCACCTCAACATATAAGAAACATGGGGTCACCTCCGATGGCACCACTGAATGCACCTGCCAGCACTGACGTCAAGAGAAACTGTTCTTGAGTGTCCCAGCCAAGTTGGCTATTAAATCTTGTACGGAGTGGTTCATAGAAGCCTAAAACATCAGAGAACAGACAAGGACAAGTCTTTGATCTCTTTTACCTAGCCGAGATCCATTTAATAGAACCTTTACCAGACATCAGACAAAGAAAAAGGGAACAGTAGTAGAGCATACTTGATAGATATACTGCATGGATCATAAAGTACAAGGTTATGGAAGGTTGACAAGCAGCTCAAAGCATTACTCACAGCAGGCCCTAGACCTCGTTGAATGCCTCTAATACCCTCGTTCTTCCATGTCTTAACCAAAACGTCGGCTGTATGTTTGTACACCTTCTTGCCACCATCCTTCGCAAGCTCGCCCTGCAGTTGTAGTCGCGTCTTGGCAACCTCTGCTGGATTGGAAATAGTTACCTAGAGACCAGGTTTGTGTGTCTTATAAAAAGCTTATAAAACGGAGTTGGGGAGTACATACAGCTGTGCAGGCCGCAGCTGCACCACAGGTAAAGCCTTCTAGCGTAGAGAGGGAGCCGGGCTTGGAAGTGGTCATGCAGGTAGGTCTTATTCACGCCTACCCCTAACTTGAAATAGCTCCGGTTGACCTCGGCTGCAGTCAGTCAGTAGTCACTCAACGTGTCTTAGCGCCGGTTTGTTGATTGTGGTATACAAATATAGAATTTTTTATTCACGTGATCAAATATACATTTACTTTATTGCCTCACACATACTGAAAGCTGATGTATAGCTCTATTGTGGAAAGTTTGTTTTCCTTTTCTTGCGGCATTATCTATTAATGGATGACTTGCATAACATGTATTATTTAAACATTACTCAGATATTATATAAATTGTAATGTTTAAACACCTCGTAAAAGCACGAAGATAGGTATGTGAACCTCTATCATAGAGCTCTAGCCATAGCTTGAACAGGACTGAGGTGCTACTCTGAAAAAATAAAAAACACGTGCCCTGCGAAAAATATTGGCTCAACTATTTGGGCCTTCTCACATACTCACTGATAAAATAAGATCCAGATGCAGACTCGTGAGACCTGACTCTGGTGTGGCTGTCAACTACCGAGCCTCACCAACTGCAATGACCAATTACCTCAGTACGCGCGGGGTTGTTCTGGTCGGTCTTCTCTCAATCACCCTCCCTGGGGTCTCACGGATTGTTGCATCGCCGCTTATTCTCCTTCTGCTTTCGCCCTTCATCTTCTTGGTCTTCGCCTTGGGATTTCTCGGTTTTGTAATCTTCCTTAACCATCATCTTGACTCTAGGAGACAGCATAGGGCGGAACACGCTTACCGAGCTGCATGCCCATTCGCTTTCTCAACTCCTGCCGCATGGCAGGCAGTGCTCACGAGGTCACAGTGGTCTCAGACTCAATCTCTTCCCCCTTTATACCCCCAGTCACCAAGTATATCAATGGCATTAGACGACTTGCTGAATCAAGTTATCAGAGATTTTGTTTGGTCCTGGTATAGCGATATATCGTCTTCCCCATCCTTCCCGATTGCAGTATCATCGCTCCTCCATGCATCACTGGCACAATTCCTGCTTCGAGCGTCCAGGATCGACTTTGCCGCATTCGTCGTCCGACGCATTCTTCCCAAAGTCACGTCTCATATTGACCAATTTAGACAATCTGAAATCGCCTTGCGTGGCACTGGGCTGGAGCGCAAACTCACTCAGTCAGAAGAACTTGACCTCTTACTCGCTAGCAGATATGCAAAAGGCATCTCTAAGCTTCATCCTGCAATTGATAACCTCTCTACGACCTTTACGAAACAGAATGAAGAAATGCACCTTCGGCAACTTGTGGATCGTGCACTGCCTTTTCTTCTTCCTGAGATAGATGCAAGGAGTACGATTCTGAAAATCACTGTCAGAGAGATCGTTGCATGTACCGTGCTCTATCCACTTCTGGATATGATTACTGATCCGGATTTCTGGAATCAAATGATTGATCAAGTTGTATGTATCCTAGAAATTTATTCATTTGGTACTCATCTTCGCCGTGTTCCTAGGCTGGTGCTGCAATTCATCAGCAGTGAGCCTCGTTCCATTTCGTCGCCTGGATTTGAGTCTCATGCCTACTCTCAGGAAGTTGGTTACCAAAGTTCGAAATATCATAGAGGTGCAATACCCTAGATCCGCCGTGAATTCTCACATCCACGAAGCACCTCCAACTTCGGAAAATATCACCATTCGAACAGATATTCACAAGTTTGACTCTTTTTTGCGTAGCATAAACCGTTACTCTTCACTTCTGGATGCCAGGAGATTGAAGAATGACATATTAGGAGAGATCAGACGAACTCGTATGCTACTTGGTATGGTCCCTGTCCGTCGGCTACATACATATGACGATGTCGCCTCACAGCGAATCACGAAAAGGATGACTGGATAAACGGTGAGAAGACAGAGGATGTCGTTGCTTTCCTAGACAGACTTTATACCGCCAAACGTAAAGTCGAGGAGCGTATCGTCTTGCTTGGCGGCGGAGATGAGTCAAAACAGCCCCCATTACAAGATGCTTCAAGCAAGCACAGGGTTTCCTTGCGCGATGTACTCAGGAATCCCAGCTCATTGTCTTACTTCATGGAGTTTATGGACCGTCGACGTCGCTCTCTACCTGTCCAGTTCTGGTTGACAGTAGAGAGCTTCAAAAACCCCCTAGAGATTGTGGATTCAGATTCATCCAGCTCGGATGATGATCTCCAAGATTTATTCATTTCACCAACTCTACAAGAGGATGTCTCCATGTTACATGATCTTTATTTTTCTGGCTCCGTCATAGCGCCAACTCTCTCAACGATATCTAGAAAACATATTGATATAATCCGAGAATTTATGAGAGACCATGCCGACCATTCTCAAGCCGCCCAGCGTCGTGTTCGTCGTAGTGTCCTCCTCGCCCAACGTCAGATTGAAAAGGACATGGAACACGATTTTGAAAAATTTGAACGCTCGGATCTTTGGTTTCGCGTCCTGGGTGATGCCGATGCTAGTTGCTCACTCTCCCATTCGGTTCTCCCAATAGCAAAATCCCATCCTCCATTTGATGACATCTCAAGCTCCACCTTTCCACAACAAACAGCTAGCTCATGCTCAGGCCACCGTCCACTCACTAACACTATTGATGTACTCATGTCATCCGAGACTGAAGCGGAATCCTCACGGGCACCACTCTTCAATGATCCAGAGGATGAGTCACAACGTGCAGAAGAGAAGCGTATAGAAGCAATTCACGCTGCCTTGACAGATATCATGGCACTGGAAAACGAGGAATCAAGGTCATCTCTCTTTATGTCCTTGGGTACTGAAAAATCTTCGAAATCCGGAAGCCATGATAAGAGCAGGCGCAGGGCTGCTTTTGATGATTTAGAACTTGAAGACCCAGATACAGGAGATGAAGGAGGTTTGGAAAACTCGATCGCAGAGGAGAGTCTCCCATATCGGCCAGCAAGTCCTGGGGACCTTCAACTCTCTTTTGACATTGCTCAATTGAGTAACAAAATCATGCACCTGGAAACACAAGAAACGATGTTGGACAACCTGATCCGCAAGGCCGAATTGACGGGAGAAACTCAAGAACTCAAACTTCTGGATCAATCCAAGTCGGCAATAATTCGGGAAGTCAGGGATTTGCGGTTCCGAAAGTTGCAATACGAACAACAAGAAAATGCGAATCGACTTGTCTCTGACCGTACAAAGGTGTCAATCATTAGTTCGACCGTCAGTGAGGAGAATGGGAAATCTGTTGTGAGGTATCTTGTTGAAGTCCAGCAGCTGGCTCCTGATGGCAATTTCGTATCGGGTTGGGTGGTTGCTAGGAGATACAACGAATTTTTCAAAATGCATAATCGGCTGAGGGAGAAATATGTGATGGTGAAGAATTTAGATTTTCCTGGAAAGACGCTTGTAACAACACTTTCTGGAAGTTTTGTTGATATGAGAAAAGCTGCGTTAGAGAAATACCTCCAAGTGAGTATAAACATGCTGCATATGACTTACAATGACTTATGATTTTTTTGTCAGAGCATCATTGCTATCCCAATCGCTTGCGAAAGCAACGAACTTCGGACCTTTCTCTCTCGTGATTCTCCTTTCGTTGCTGGCAGTCTAGATCGTCTACCGAAACCGCTTCCTGGTACAGATCTAGTCAAGAACGTATATCGTCATGTGACTGAGAGTATTGACGACATGTTTTTTGGTCCGTCGATGCTAGACGTCATGATCCAACGCCTCACGCGGCAAGCAGCTGAGTTCGCAGGTATAGTGGGTTCTGGAAGCCATGATGAAAATCTTGTTGCACGAGCTTTGAATGCACCCGGTAGCAACGCTCCAGAAGCGACATTACTGAAAATTGCAAAGGACCTGAAATTACTTGAAGAAGAGACGACTGCGTTTACTGCACCAATTTGTGATTTGATTTTGGCCGTCTTTGAATTGAATAAGAACAATTGGCTGAGGAGACAAGCCACGCTGATCATTCTTCAACAAGTTTTGGGTGGAACCATTGAGAGGTATGGCAAATCTTGTTTTACAAAGGGGTTCTGGTGACGCTGACGTAGTGTTCAAGGAAAATTCGAGATACTGTGAAAGGTCTTTGGGAGGAATCAAAGGTCGTTGCTTATCTGGATCTCCTCAAGGGGAATATCTGGCCTGAGGGAGAACTCAGAAGCAATCAATCGTCTCGGACGACAGAGGAAAAACTACGTACGCGAGAAGAAGCAAATCGCAAGCTCTCTTCATTGGTACCAGGTCAGTTTCTTGCAGCTGCTGTCGAAAGGAAGTCTGATGTTACTTATATCATAGATCTCGCAGCAAATATGATTGGAAGAACAAATGCACGAAGGGGAGCTCGCAGAATATTTGCAGTGTTGCAGAACCGGCGACTTAACCAACATATAGTTTATTCTATCGTTGATGAGGTAGGTCCATTTCCCTGGATTTGCAGCTCTGTAGATAACTTCTTGTAGATCTTCTCGGCGCTCTTCCCGGAATCTATGGGCCCATCTTAGTTATTACCTAGACAATCAATACCTGCTATATGACGCTGCAAAATGCTTGTACTTGCAATATCTATCCGCCTATACATTATACTTCGATCGCTATAAATTGTCCTTGGCCACCTATTCCTGCCTCTTGTCATCTAGATCGAGTGTCTGAGTTAATGATTCTTCGACAATGGGCACAGCAGAACCTTCTGCATTAGTTTTGGGTTTTTTCATACGATGCCTATAGAGTTGGGTGTAAGAGGCATCTGGGTCATCATATCTGAAACATGTCAGCAAATCCAGCAAATGAGAGTAACAGAAGAGATGTACACTTTAATGGAATGTAGCAGATATCCACCAGAACCAGACATATTCATGAGGGGATGTGTCCGACCTGGCAGAATCTGATATCGACGGAGCCAGGACTCGATAAGGCTTGGTGATAACCATTCGGGATAATCTCGTAGCCTCGTTTGCAGATCGGCCAAAATTTGTGAATGTGGACTATACACGACCAGATTGGCTGAGCCCCCAAGATATTGTGCGTATTTCTCAATGATGGAAAATGGATCATATTGGGTAGCAAGTATTAGTCTAGTATGAGATGAGCAAAGAGGTTCATCGATGGAAAGCATATTTACCCATCGAATTCACCATCAAATAACTCTCTTCGTGTTGAAAACAAATGGTCGTTCACAGCTTTTCGTTTGTTTAGTCGGGATTTCTGACGTTCAGACTTCACATTTGAGTTTTCAGATTGACTTGGGGGAAGGATAGGCGTATATTCTTCGTCTGCGGTGGCCCAATTAAGGGACGAAAGGATACTCGTGATTTCTCGAGGGAAGTTCATGTTGATCATCACAGGATAGGGGGGAGGGGACTCCGAGTCGTGAATTGTGATTATTCGTCCTTCGCCTAACTGGGGTATGAAAGAAGAAATTCATGGCATGCATCGTACACGTACCTCCCATTCTTTCTAACATAGCGGACACTACAATTCCTGATGCGTCATCAGCTACTATATACCGTCCTCCAGGTCGAACGTTGGCCAAGTTGAGAAGCTGTGACAGGGTATCGACACGGATATCGCGTATGCGTTCCTGATCCTTTGTGAACCAGTAATCACAAACATTGCTAAGTATTGGGGGAATAGTAGTGAACGTTCTCAAGTATCTGATTCAAACGTCAGGCGAGTAGGAGACAGTAAAACACTTTGCACACTTCACTGCTTTGCGTTTCTTATACTTTTCTTTACTGTACTCTGTTTTCAGTGAATAATTGGAATGTTGCTCAATCTGCCTCCTGATAATGTCCTGAGCTGAGGGTTAACATAATGAATGATCAGCTGCATCGTTCCATAACCTACAGTGGCATGAGCACCAGCTTCTTTGAGCGCCTGAATGTCAGTTATCTTGAGGGATTGTACAACCTCCCCGTCATTTATGTACTCATTGGTGGCTTCTGTATCCTCTGTGAAGAGAAAAGTCAGGGTAGTTCGAAAGGCATCAAAAAAGTTCCTACCTACTTCCTGCAGAGTCGGAGGAGGCAAAGTCTTCAGATTTTTTCCCTGGATTTCATAGGTATTGCCATATTTTTGCCCGATTAAGTCATTCGCAGAGAAAGTGCCAAATTTCCTGATGGTAGCGGTTCTGAACCCATGTAAGCCACAAAAAGGAGAAAATAGCGCAAAGCCGCACGCATTGAAATCAACCTTCACACTACTCATATCACCATTCGAAAGTTGGACGAGCACATGGTCACCGGATTGGATAACCACGTCTCGAAGATCAGGTTGGTATGGAGGGATACCCTTGTGTTGTTCAGTCTCTAGTGACATGACGGACACAAAAAAAGCACAAAAAAGTGTGATGGCAAATTTGGCGGATTGATCACCATCGCGCGTAGCAGGCTTCGGATATAATCAACTTTACGATCTTCGCATTGAAGCATGACCTTTCACCAACTTGATGAAAGAATTCTTGACGAACTTATCAAGAAATCCCAGACAGTTGATCTCAACTCATTCACCCGAGCTGATATTTCTAGTTTTATTCAAGCATTTACCCTTTCCAGTAACTCGACCATCAGATCCAAGGCCTTTGTTCTGCTTTCTGCTCTTTGTCAGAAAGCTCATGACACATTAGCGGGTGAAAAAGGGTCTGAGACATTGGTCAGTCTCTTTGGTCCTCAAATAGCCGATGCTTTGACGGAGACCAACGATACTTCGTTGCGGACGGGAATTTGCACGCTTGATGCTTTGTTCCAGGTCGACTGGCCTGCTGCAGAGGCTATTATATGTGAAGAAGGAGTCTTCAAAAACATTATGGATGGAGTAAATTTTACTCATTGCACACAGCTCGAAGAGAGCGTAGCACACCTACTTGGACAGGCCTCTGGCCACAAACGCTGTAGAGAGATCATCCGAACTCAAACCATCAATTGGTTAAAGAATAAGTGTCGGCAATCCTTCAATCTCTCTCTACGAGCTGCGGCTGTTGTTGCGTTGGTCAAATATTCCAGAGGCGTCGCAACTGATGCACCGGAGGCTCCGATCCCTGGAAATACGGATGATGATGACCAAGAGGCTAATCTGGCAAATATGATGAAAAATCTCATTCTTTATGCGGACAATTGCGAGCCACTCTCGGACGCTGTTGAGGCACTTGCTTACCTTAGTACCAAACCAGAGATTAAAGAGACACTATCGTCAGATTCTAAATTCCTCCGGCAATTGTTCTCGTTCATCCCGCGCAAAAAATTAACGAGTACTTCGCAGAGTATAGCTGTGGACTCAGCTATGACGTACGGTACCCTTGTCGTAATTTCGAATATCTGTGCTTACCGACCGCGCCTTTCTGAGGATCAAGCACAGTTAGAAAAATTGAAGAAGATGGCCCAGGCTATGAAGAAAGCTGATGAAGTAGGACAGCGAGAACTTTCGATTTTGGAGTCGGATGAGAATGTCAGGGCACGGATCCACCGGCTGATCGATGCTGGTGCCCTGGGTGTATTTGGGTCAGCATTGGCGGTCAGTGATACTGTGGCCATCAGACTCTTGCTGGGGAAGACTCTGCTAAATATCGTAGAGGACACAGAGAACAGGGGAAAGGTTCTACAAAGTGGTGGAGCAAAAACGCTATCCATTCTCATTAAACATGCTCTTGGGTCATTGACACCACAGAATCAGATACTTGACGCGAGATACCTGGAAACTATCCAGGCTTTGGCCAAACTTACTATCACATCATCTCCTTTGCACGTCTTTGGACCTGACCTTGGTGTCGTCTTTGATGCAATTCGACCCTTGTCAGTTTTATTGCAACATTCCTCATCAACACTCCTGCAGAAATTTGAGGCTAGTATGGCCTTGACCAACCTCTCCTCATATCAGCCTCAGGTTGCCGAGCGAATCGCTCGGGCTGAGGGTCTTCTTGGCAGGGTCGAACTTCTCATGTTTGAGGATCATGTTTTGATGCGGCGATCTGCAGTAGAATTAATCTGCAATTTGGTCTCTGGCTCAGATGATGTCTTTGAGCGTTATTGTGGTACGCCAAAGGCCCTAGGTGCTACCTCCAAGCTCCAAATTCTGATCGCTCTAGCTGATGTCGATGATCTGCCAACTATGTTGGCAGCGTCCGGTGCCCTTGCTACTCTCACTTGTTCACGTCATGCCTGTCTGACTTTGTCACAACTACAGCAGGAGCGTAAGAAGGTGCTGCCAGTGTTGACGCAGATGATTGACCCCTCCACCGTTGTGTCTCCAGACGAAGTCTACGACAACCATACCATATACGAGCATCCGGGTCTCGTCCATCGCGCCCTCGTCTGTGTAAAGAATTTGCTTACGAACACAAATGACCACGAGTTGCGAAAAGCACTTAAGAAAGACGCTGAGTCAATTGGGTTAGTAAAAGGACTTGAGCAGCTAGTCAAAGGCGAAGGGTTGACAAAAGAGCCATCAATTTTAATACTTGCTGCGGAAACACTCAAGGTGGTGGTGGAAGATAAGAAATCGAAAAGATCTGAAAAACAAGAAATGAGTTTTGAGTACCTGTAGTACAAAGTAAATTGTAGTCGCATGTAATTAACTGCGGGAGAAGCCGATATACTTGATCCTGACACTTATATCTTATCCTACATCAGCATATTCCCTGTGCATCTAGATCCTCCGTTCTGTTTCACAGCCATTCCTTCGCTGGAAATTTGATTAAGGGTTTTGTGGTATCTAGACAATGGTGAGTTCAGCAGCGTTCATGGAGTCACCGTTCGCTATATGTATGTAGGCTATCTCCAAGAAGGCCGGAAAGAAGGTAGCACCTGCAAAGCAAACACGAGGGAAGGCCAAGGTGGCAAAGGTTCGTTACTATCGTCATTATCCACGATTAAACGTTGTATCACTCGTTCGCGTACGTAGGCCGACTGGAAAGAGGGCTTTAAGAAGAAGCAGGTCGGAGTGTCGGATATGACATTGCTAACAACAATCAGCAACGAAAGTATCAACGAGAATTTAGAAAAACGATGGAAGAGTGGTGAAATTTATACATACATTGGGGCGGTCTTGATTTCCGTCAATCCGTTCCGGGGTATGCATACAACTTGGTCCTGCTCATGGGTATGATTGACCAGTGGAACTTAAATAGATCTCGGAATCTACACCGACGAAATTCTCCAGCGCTATCGAGGGAAGAACAGACTGGAGGTGCCACCGCATGTCTTCAGCATCGCGGAGAGCGCTTACTACAACATGAACGCATACCACGAGAATCAATGTGTCATCATATCTGGTGAATCTGGTGCAGGGAAGACTGAAGCTGCCAAACGAATCATGCAGTATATAGCCGCTGTGTCTGGAGGTCAAGATAGCAGTATCCAGGAGATCAAAGACATGGTGCTAGCAACGAATCCGCTTCTCGAAAGTTTTGGATGTGCGAAGACCCTTCGTAATAACAATTCTAGTCGACATGTAAGTAACGCAGTGTATTTGGCACATGAATTGAGTTCGGAAATAGGGGAAATATTTGGAAATCATGTTTAACACCCAAGGAGAGCCTGTAGGAGCTCAGATTACAAATTATCTACTAGAAAAGGGTCGTGTAGTTGGACAAGTGGAGAATGAGCGCAATTTCCACATCTTCTACCAATTCACTAAGGGTGCTTCCGACGAGCAAAGAGGTGAGTTTGGACGCAAGCTCAAATTTTCAAATGTTGAGTGCCCTCGCAGATGCTTTCGGTCTGCAAGGCCCCGAGGCATATGCTTACACTAGCATGAGCAACTGTTTGGAAGTACAGGATATCGATGACGTGAAGGATTACACCCAAACGATCGTGGGTCCTAGCTTTCAGTCACTTCATCTGTATAATTGATTCAAACAATCATAGACAGCCATGGACGTCATAGGTCTGAGTGCAGATGAACAAAATGAAATTTTTAAGATGCTTGCTATTGTTCTGTGGCTTGGCAATGTCCAGTTCGAGGAGATGGACGACGGTAATTCAAAGATTGTGGACACTGGGGTCACAGATTTCGTGGCATATCTAATGGACGTGGATGGTATTTTGGTGCAGAAGGTCCTCACACAAAGGGTCATGGAAACGACGAGAGGTGGTCGCCGGGGTTCTGTTTATAATGTTCCCCTGAATCCATCCCAGGCGTCAGCTGGACGAGACGCTTTAGCGAAGGCTATTTACAGTAATCTGTTCGAATGGATCGTTTCAAGGATCAACGTTTCGATGAAGACAAGGGGGGCCGTTGCTCATGTCATTGGAATTCTTGATATTTTTGGCTTCGAAATTTTTGAAGTAAGCGCTGATTCTGTTTTAGTAGTGCTTTATTTGACTCCGGTATTCGAGGATAATTCTTTTGAACAACTGTGTATCAATTATGTCAACGAAAAATTACAGCAAATCTTCATTGAGCTTACCCTGAAGACAGAGCAAGAAGAATACGTTCGTGAACAGATAAAATGGACACCGATCAAGTTCTTCAATAACAAGATCGTCTGCGAGCTCATCGAAGAGCGCCGTCCGCCTGGAATCTTTGCCGCTCTCAATGACGCTTGTGCCACCGCCCATGCCGACCCAGCTGCGGCTGACAACAGCTTTACCCAACGTGCAGCTATGTTGGCAAGTAATCCCCATTTCGAGACACGGGGTGCTCAATTCCTGGTTCGCCATTATGCAGGGGACGTGATGTATAATGTGGCTGGTATGACCGACAAAAACAAAGATTCGCTTATTAAGGATCTTCTGGACCTGATTGGTAGTAGTGGCAGTACTTTCTTACAAGCACTCTTTCCAGATCGTCCAGATCCGAATAGCAAGAAGCGCCCTCCCACTGCAGGAGATAGAATCAAGGTAGGATGGGCATTCTGATTCATGACATGGATGCCTGACTTGGCATGGTATCAGCAATCCGCTGGAGCACTCGTAGACAATCTTATGAAAGCACAACCTTCCTATATCCGAACTATCAAACCTAACCAAAACCGAAGCGCAACGGAATATGATATCAAGGCTGTTCTTCACCAGATAAAGTACCTTGGTCTTCAAGAAAACATCCGTGTTCGCAGAGCAGGCTTTGCATATCGGAATACCTTTGAGAAGGTGGTTGAACGATTTTATTTATTGTCGCCCAAAACTTCTTATGCTGGTGAATATATCTGGTCGGGAGATTCAAAATCTGGCTGCGAACAGATTCTGAAGGATGTTGGTATCGCCAAGGAGGAGTGGCAGATGGGTGTTACCAAAGCTTTTATCAAGAATCCAGAAACGGTGCTCATTTTACATAATTTACTCATTCCCTTTCTGACCTTTATTGGCAAGCTATTTGCTTTAGAAACCATGAGAGATCGCTACTGGCACAACATGGCAGCTCGCATCCAGCGGGCTTGGCGTAACTATATGCGTTATAAGCATGAGTGTGCTCGTAGAATCCAACGTTTCTGGAAGAACAACAAAGAAGGAATCGTATACGCAGAGATACGGAATTATGGACATCAAATCTTGGCAGGGAGAAAGGAGCGTCGTCGATTTAGTTTGCTCAGTTACAGGCGCTTCCATGGAGATTACCTTGGTGTCAACGCAAAGGATGTCCTGGGAGCAGAACTTGCATCTATTTGCGGAGCCACTGATGAGCACGTTACATATAGTGGAAAAATTCAAGTGTTGGTTTCCAAATTTGGTCGCTCTAGTAAACCTAGTCCTCGATTCCTTATTTTGGTATTCAGTAATTTCTTCACCCAAATGTAGGATGCTGATTATTTAATAGACTTCCAAAGCAGTTTATATCCTCATCACTACTGCAAAAGACGGAACACGTGTGACTACTCTCGAGCGCAAAATCCCGTTGGCCACGATCAAGAGTATAAACATGTCAAACTTCAAGGATGACTGGATTGTAAGTGTGAATTTTCGGATCAATTGCATCGTCTGACCGATCGATAGGCATTGAATATCAATGTACCCTCGGAGGAGGGAGACCCTGTCATTAGCTGTGAATTCAAGACCGAGCTAACGACGTATCTGATGCGACTTGCCCCGGTCCCCATCAATATTTTGATATGCCCAACGTGAATTTTGAAAAATCAATACTTTGAGCCTTCCGTTGACTCCCTTTTCAGTATTGAGTATGCGAAGAAAAAGGATAAAAAGACCGAGATCAAATTTGTCAAAGACGAGACCATCACTCGAGACGATGTCTACAAGAGCCACACCGTCAGAGTAGCTTCCGGAGAGCCACCAAGTAGTTTATCACGACCTCCTGCCAAGAGGAAACCTGGTACTGTACGGCCTATCAGCGAAGGTAAACTTCTTCGAGCAGGCGATCCTTCCGTGAGTACTATGCTAACACTTGAACGCTCCACAAATAAATTACTGTTCTCGATAGAAATCTTCTGCAACCATATCTCGGCCTAAACCCAATCCCCAGTCCCTTCTTGGAAAATCAATATCGGTAGCTCCTCCACCACCGGTGATCAAATCAGACCCAACACCCATTGATAAATCGACTATCCCGAATGATATGCGGTCTCCACCACCACCTCCGCGCGCTGCTCCACATCCTCCACCCGCGGAACCCGAGAAGCCCATGTACAAGGCTAAGTATGCATTCGAGGGACAGGAGGGCGAGATATCACTGCGGAAAGATGATGTCGTCGAGTTGCTCCAAAAGGATGATAATGGCTGGTGGCTAGTCGTGAAAGACGGGGAAGAAGGCTGGGCGCCATACAATTATCTTGAGTTAGTACCACCAAAGATAGCACCTGCAGCCATCCCCCCACCACCTCCTCGAACACGGCCTATGACTACGCCCAACGACATACCCGTTGCAGCCGTCACCGCTGATGCATCTGCTAAACCAGTAGCTGTATTTCCAGGAGCGGGATCAGCGAACGGGTCAGCGACACCTTGGAAGAAATCTCCAACTCCTACTCAGCCTGGGTCGGGTTCTGTAGAAAATACGAAACCACCAATGAAGACTGGTAGTAAGGTACCACCCCCTGTGGCTACGAAACCTAAGCCACCTCCTGTAAGTGCAAAACCTGCAAAGCCATCAATTGGTGGAGCTAAGCCTGGTGGTACTGTTAAACCACCTGTTCCGGCTGCTGTCAAACCTCCGCCGGTGGCCTCAAATAAACCTGGAGCTATTGCGAGGCCTGCTATGGTTGGTGGGCAGCTAGATCTTGCTGCAGCTGTAAATTTCTTTCTGTCTTTTTTTGAAATGGTATCTCCATACTGAAGTTTGCATCTAATAGTTGGCGAAACGTGCACAGCGGACGACGGACGATTGATCGATTTCTCCCCAGGTGTGGATGCTGGGTTGGTTGTTTCTCTTTTTTTCTTCTTCAATCTGGACGATGTGATAGTTGGCTCGGAATAAATACAGTGTAGGTTTAATACGCGGGTGAAAGGCAAAAAAAAGGAGAATCAACTGCACGGTTGATCAAAGCAGTGTATAGGCAGGGTATCATATTCTGCATGCAAGGAAAATAATCTAAGGAGTTTCAGTAATAAGAATAGGTGGTAAATTTGGGCTTGATAAGAGCTTCACTGTCGAAGAAGACGAGAGGCCAAAGTTGGATTGTCGAGAACCAGGACGAATCACGCTTTCACTACTCAAAGTGAGGAGAGGGGTAGGGCTGTGACTCGGCGTGAGATGACCAGGATACGGATACGATGCGTCTTCGTCGTCCAGATGACTTTCAGAATCTGAAAGCCGACCCACGGTGCTACTTGCAGCGCCCGAGTCTCTCCATGACTCGACTTCTTCGGCTGTCAATACCTTGGCACCACCTCTAGAGTCCATAGCATCTTGTTTTGTCTTTTCCAACGCTTTCTGACCCGTTTCCAAAAGGTTTTCAATAATGAGTTTGATTCTGTGATACGTTGCACTGTTGGTGTCCTTTTCATGACCAGTACTAGTACCTCGATCAACGGAATGAAGCGCGTCATTTTCCCCAGACGATGAGCCATCGTCAGAGTCCACATCTTCTTCGTCATCGCCAATCTCACGTGGATCCAAGGAGGACTGAACGGCACGATAAGTGAGTGGAGGAAGCATCAAACGAGTCTCGCGTAGTTTACGTCGAAGTTCACGGATTTCTTTGGTTTGTCTGACTTTTGTTTTTTCAAGTGAAGAATTGATAGCCAAAAGTGAACGATTGGTGATTTCCAAGTCTGCCATCTGAGTAGAGTGGGGGGATTTTTTTTTTTAAAAAAAGAAGAGGTTGTTGGAGGTGTATCTGACCTTTCGATTCGACTTGGCTTCGGCCCTTTCTTCGTCCTCTTCAACCGTCGATCCGGGACCGAACGAGCCATTGACAGGAGAGTCGTTATCCTCCCTCGAACTCGCATACGCGATCAGGTTGTCCAAGGTCGCCCCGAGATCCGGTGAGGTGTGACTACCCTCTTTCTTCCTCTGAACTCCTCCTCCAGAAACGACAGAACTTTCAGGACTTGTGCCAGAGTCGTGTGTGAAGTTGGACGATCTTGAGGACATGGATAATGCCGATGCGGGTGGAGATTGAGGCAAAGGTGGGATGTTGGTTGGATCGACAGAAGAAAGAGTAGCACGTCCTAGACTTCCATAGGAGGAACCATGAGAAGAGGGAAACACCGAGGTTCTTGAGAACGGACGAAAGTCGTCCGTTCCTCCACCAGGCTTGGGAGAGGAAGACGCAGAGAAGCTGAAACCACTGCGGCTTGAACGTGGTGTCGTGTATCGGTGTGGATTTGCAGCAGGTGCAGCGGTTGTTATTGGATACGCTAGGGTAGTACTCGATGCTGGTGAAGAAGCTGGGGGCAAAGAGACAGAGCCAGCTCTAAACCGCCTGGCATGGAGCCTGGCGGTGCCGGTGGTGGTGGATGTCGCTGGTGACGATGCTGAAGGGAGTTCTGGACTGTTCTTAGCCATTGCTGTGACCTTTGAACGGATCCTGAGGGACCGGGAGACAGCTTCATCGGCGACGAGGGCAGGTAGCTCTGAACGAGATGGCTTGAGAGCAGGACTTTGTTGGCGCCTGGGTGGACCGGGGCCGAGAGCATCAGAGGAGGTTGTGAACTTGCTGGGTCGCAATTCTGAAGAAAGTGATTTTGTAGTTTTGACTCTGGCTGCTGACTGCCGTGGAGGAGACGGAGGTCTGGTTACGCTGGGGGTCCGTCGGAGGGCGCTCGAATTGACTTTGGCCCTGGGCCTTGTCGTGATAGGCGGCGACGAGGGCCGGGATGAGACAGTGGACATGAAGGCACAAGATTGAAATGGAGTGACCCTAGATTATCTACTTGTGTCTCTACTTTGTAATACGCTCTCAACAACTCGTTCAATCATCGCGCGCAGCTGGCTCGACGAATCGTTGCGCAGCGCAGCGAGGACACTCTTCTCAATGTACTTGCTAATCATGTCGACCTCGACGTTGACTTGTTCGCCTAATCGCTTGTTGGCGAGGGTGATCTTTTGTTGAGTATGTTTGATGAGCATGACGCTGAAGGTGCAGTCAGAGTCGGACACGGCGGTAAGGGTGAGAGAAGCGCCGTCAATGGCGACATAGCCCTTGGGGATGAGATAGGGCAACAAATCCTGCTGCAGGAGCTTGAAATCGAGGCGAATGGAGTCGCCGTCGCTGTCTCTCTTCACGATGAGAGCAGTTGCATCGACATGGCCCTGAGAGCAGCAGGATGAGTGAGTTGGAAGCAAGTGACTGTGGACTTGCCTGAACGAAATGGCCACCAAATCGAGCATGCGAGCCTACAGCACGCTCGAGGTTCACGTCTGAGCCAACCTTGCGCGAGCCTGTGTCCCGTCAGACGTCATGCTGCACGACGACAAAACACGAGGCACACCGAGAGAGGTTCTCTGTAGAGTCTCGTTGGACAACCAGACCTGGAACCAGCCGTCCTCTTTAAGGAGATCAAAGTGAGTGACGGTCAGACAGACACCGTCGATGGCGATGGAGTCGCCAATGCTGCAGTCGTTGAGGACAGGCTTTGCAAAGCCGATGGCGAGGAGGCAGCCGCTGTCGTCGATGACCAAGGAGGAGATGATGCCTTTGTGTTCGACGAGGCCAGTGAACATTGCCAACCTATCCACGTGACTATGCAGCATCTGGTATGTTATTTTTTCTTCATTTTTCTCAATGTTCCCTGCAGCCGTGCCTGGCCGCCGCTGTCGTCGATGACCAAGGAGAAAAGATGCCTTTGTGTTCGACGAGGCCAGTGAACACCGCCAACCTATCCACGTGACTATGCATCGCTCTCTCCTTCAATCATGGCTCGGTATGTTATTTTCCTTTTTTCTTCTTTTTTCTGCTCAATGTTCCCTGCAGCCCTGCCTCCAAAGACACGCCTCTCCATCTCCCTCGCCGTCTGCTTCGTCGGTATAGCAGGCATCGTCGTCTCCGACCATCTTGAGAAAAAGTACCCGCAGGCAGCAGAGAAGAAATAGCTTGATTATAGTGCATATCTACTACAAAGTGTCTGTCTATCAAGTAGCATTGGGACGAGGCCTCCGTGCTTCAGTCATGTCCACCAGCGAGGACAGCGTCGGATACCGATGTCCCTCCTCATTTGCAAGTTTGAATTCCCAGTCCCGTGTCGTCCAGTCCGGTACCAGAGTCTCTTCTCCACGTCTTCGCCAGCGCCCGCAGAACAAGTCGCAGAAAAACTTCCACCACGAGTCGAAAAAGATGATGGACAAGATTACAGTAGCAATGAGCCCCACCGTGATGATGCCAATCCCAATTACTTTCCATTGCGTCGCTTCTTCTGCCGAGGTCGTCGGTGCCTCTGGAACACTTGAAAATGTGGGTGCCATAGAGCTTGACATGTATATTGGTGCCTCAGATGTTGCTGCCACGGTCGATGGTGCTATGGTGCTTGACGTCGTCATGGGTGCCATGGTGCCTGCCACAATCGTTGCTGCTGAAGCGGTGCTAGGCTCTGGAGTCGTTGCCGTTAGAGTCGGACTGGTTGTAGTGCTACGGTATGTATGCGTTGTTCTAGTTATTGCAGTGACGGAGGACAGGTCTTGGGGAGTGTCAGCGCCAAGGAGTGCAACGAGGTCGCGGTTCACGAGAGGGACGGCGGCGACGATGAGGACGAGTGTGAGGAGAATGAGCGAGCGCATGTGTAGGATGATGACTAAGAGGGATTATTTATTTAATTGCAAGTCGTCCACACGTTATCTTTCTCTCGTCATGTCCACCGGTGAGCCCATGTGGTTTTGTCATCAGGTATGTCCTTGTCCTCAGCCCTCTCCCCGCCCCGTCCTCACCACCCTCCTCAGTGTCGCGCAGAGATGCGTCCTGTCATGGTTCGCCAGCTTTTGCCCTCCGAGCCTCATCTCACATCCCGAACAGGTCCCCCACCCAATATGTCCTTCTTGCCGCGGCTCCTTCGTAGAAAAGGTCTCAATCATTGTCCCATGTCGTTTTCTCACTCACGTCCAGAACAGATTGAAGATCTTGCCAATGATCCACGCGACTATAGCACTCCAGGGGATATGGACGACCTTGAAAGGTTCGATCCCTTCCTCTGTGCGTTTCTTCTCAAATCGCTTCCCGTCAACTACTCATCTACACAGTGAGCATGTACTCCTTTCTGAATCGGAGTCATCGACAACAAAATGAACACAGCAGCAGCTCAACTGCCCATCGATCACAGGTGTTCATCTCTCTTCTCTAATCTACTCTTACACAGCCTCTGATCATCTCTAGTCTAGCCCTGGGTTGATCTTCCAAGTCAGGAGCACTTCTAGTCCTCATCAGACATCAATGATCATGGGCACTTCATCCCCTCCCACTGGTCCTCCTGGCTCACCTCCGACCATGTCGGAGTACGTCTCCGTGTTGAGCGCCTTTCAGGACTATATCTTTGACTATTTTTCTTGTCAGATTCCTACGGGGCACGGGTCCAGCCAATAATCATCCCGGTCGTAGCCCTCAAAGAGACGCTTCAAACATCAGTGGGCCTCTCTTCATGCAATATCTATTGTCACTCTTTGGTCAGGCCGATCACCCAATGACGTCTATGTTCATGGGTGGAATGCCAGACAACGGGCGAATGGGCGATTATGTTTTCACCCAAGAAGGTGACTGTCAATACCTTGATCAACTTCCTTCTCTGATCTTCATTCAGCCTTGGATCAAATCATGACACAAATCATGGAAAATTCTAATTCCCACAGACCCGTACCAGCAACAGAAGAGATCATGCAGAAACTACCCCGTCAAGTCCTGGAGGAAGCAAGTACGTCCATATCTATCATATTCTCCCCAGTCAATATAACTCATCTTCCGCCTAGGTCCTCTGTTGTCCAGAGACTGTGCAGTATGCAAAGATCAATTTCAGCTAGGTACCGAGGATCCCGATGAACAGGTTGTGGTCCAACTCCCTTGCAAACACTCGTTTCATCAACCTTGCATCTTGCCGTGGCTCAGATCATCCGGAACGTGTCCAGTGTGTCGGTATGCGCTCGTGCCACAGCCAGACCACAACGTTCCAAGGAACAATTCAGCTTCTCCATCAACATCAACTCCACTCGGTGCTGGTGGTGATCGTTTAAATCATAGTCCCAGTCTATCTACAGCTCCTCGTGCGAGGTCACAGTCTCCTCGTTTCGGTCATCGTAGCCCAAGACCAAGTGGAAGACCGACACCAGAGTCATACCGAAACAACACCGCTACGAGGGGCTTCACGCAGATCTTTAGGAATATTGCTGGACCATATGATCACGGTTCCTTGGCATCACCAACCAATACAACACCTTCTGAGCCCCCACCCATACCTTTGCCTACATCTTCCTCCTTTGAACCTGCGTCTGAATCACTAAGAACTCAGGGTCCTTCACGGAGACATACGCATCGATCAAGCATGAATTTGTCGAACCCTTTTATCCCGCGATCGCAATCACATCAGCCACGAAACCAGAATTCAGGTGGTGGGAGTGGGAGTGGGAGCCGAAGCGGAACACAGGGACAGCGGCCACGCGGACAACAACCACACTTTCCAGGAGATTGGTCGGATGATTTGATGGACTTGGATTGAATGTTTTATCAGGTTAGGCTATAATTAGAAAAGATGATGTCTTGGTTATGGGTGGTGAGAATGAGCTTGATCTTGTAAGCTATGCGCTAGTGTCTGTCAATCCGGTTGTGCGTATTTGTACCTTTCCCAATATCAACATGTCTGGACGCTGCGGGATACCTTTGCGCTCAGGACAGAGGCGATATATCGTGTTTCGTGATAGGATTCCTAGCTGTTGAATGTGAGTGATGCGAAGAACCGTCTTTTGTTCTCGGTGCAGATCAAATCATCGAGACGAGATGTTCTTTTTTGATGAACCAAATCAGATTTAGAATGGGGAGGGAGATTGGCCCACTCATTATTATTTTTGCCAAGATAGAGCAAACGTCATTGATAAGAGAGCACTCACCCCAGGAGAGTTGAAACAGTGGCCAAATCCACTTGTGAGGCTTGTCAAACTCATTTTGGGTTCGGAAATCGGGGTGCCCAATATATAGATATTACGAATGATAAAAGAACGAGCATCTCTCCGCAGATGCCATAAATTCATATTTTAAAGATACACACAAAAGAACACGGGGTCTCAAGAAAAATTACAGATCTAGACATCTCAATCTATCATATTTGATTTATTTTAGACTTTGTGAAAGCAGTAGTCGCGAATCCAACGGAACCATCGGCAGAGTTGTAGACCGAATAGAACCGCTCGAGGAATACTTTGCCGCTTATGAAATCGAATCCTTCACCGCTCGGGGAACCCATATCATTAACAATGAGATAGATACTGTCGGAAGATCCTCCAAGATAACTGTTGAAAACTCGAGGCCAGATTTGAGCGTCGGGTGTCAACTCGTAAGTGGTCTGTCATTTCATTAAATGGACTGAGATCACGTATAATTCCCCCGAAGAATAAGAGAGAGGGCTTACACCATGGATGTTGAAGAACAAACTCTCCAGGTTTTGGAATTGTGCCGAAGTAAGGCGAAGTAAACCTGTGTTGCGATCTATAACGGCACCCGTAGCTTGTCGATAGGAAATGAAAGCATCTGAAGGAAGATAAAGGAGCGTAGTACCTGGGAATTTCCACGTTGAGCTTGGTTGGAGAGCAGAAAACGCGAGGGAATCTTTTTACCAGTGTCAATGATACCAGCGGTATTCGCCATGATGGTGGCAGAGGAACCATAACGAATGGACTGATCGATACCCCAATAAAACTTGGCCGGCGAAGCAGAGGTGCGAGGACTGATATCTGATGTGAGCGCTGAGTCATTGTGTAGGATAGATGGAATCATACGTAAAGTTGATGGTCCCATCGAACTTGCTGGGATCGGTTCCGCCTGAAATCAGAACAATTAATATGGACATTTGTTCGATTAGGGGAAAGACGACTGACCCCATGAAATTTCGCCGAAGGAGTCGGCGGTATTGCTCGGCTTGGAAAAGATCCCAATCTCAGGGTTGGCGAGATCGCCATTGGAAATCAGGTTGTCGGTCACAGTGTGTATAACAGATTTAGAGTCTGGAGACAGCGACCCTGAAATAGCTGCATGAGCAACAAGTGAAAGTCGAGATACAATAACAGCACCTCGCGTGAGATCGGCGGGGCCGATGCTATAAAGAACAGGTATGAGTCAACGCTCGAAACGAGATTGTACCGACGGAGCCCACCCCAAGATACCGTCTGAGCCGCCAAGGCCAGACGCCTAGTTATTGTGATAAAAATGAGTACATCGTCCATCATGATTTCACCCATTGAAATTTACCCGAGTTGCAACACCGATAGATTGTCTAGGAATAACCAGCGGGCCGAGGGTAACAGTGTCCACGAACTCATTGCCTAAGATATAAATTAGCTAGTCTTTCAAACTGCGCCGACAAACTAGCATACCTTTGACATATTGTACTTTCTTCAAAAAATATGGTGAGTCTGGTGAATTGTTCTGCAAGAATCAACTGTACATACCACAGTGTTGTTGGTCGGCACACTGGTTGATGTTGGAACGTATTTACGCTTAGCTCCGATCCAAGTATTGGAACTAGAAAGACCAGTTGATGTAGTTCAATTCGTGCTAACAAAGGACTCATACCTCCCGGTGTCAATGAGGAGATCGTCTGTGATAGAAGAATGATCAGTAATCTCGTTGTCACTATTTAAACAAGAGCGTACAGGTTGTGGCAGGAGAACCAACACCGACAGATGCAATGTACTTCACTACTTGGTCCTCAACAGGCTGATTGGCGATTGCCGCCTCTTCAACGGTGAGCTCGTCCCCAAGGATTGCTTTTGCCCGGGCCTTCAATGCCGTCACACGCTTACGGTCATTTTGAAGGAGATTGCGTGC
>Ga0153987_1000046_pt1 | contig 40207 bp, 44 predicted proteins | sample TSNC071MetaG_FD_102279 | JGI IMG/M metagenome (GOLD analysis project Ga0153987, IMG submission 102279) | Attine ant fungus gardens microbial communities from North Carolina, USA - TSNC071 MetaG | ecosystem: Host-associated > Fungi > Mycelium > Unclassified | place: USA: North Carolina, William B...
AAAGGCTGCATAATTAATTAGGGGGATTAAGTGACTGGTACTCCTCATTATATATTGTTTGATATGTGGTCACATGATTCTGTTGATAGTTTGACAACTAATCAACAAAGTCAGATAATAGCACATGATCTTTGATATTTGAACAGCTAGCAAAAAAACCATTTGAATGTTATCTCTTTTTATTTGGCTTGCTATTTGGTCATTTCTCAACTAAATCATGTAATTTCTTTTGTGACTTGAAGTCAAGAATCAAAACTTGATTAGCTAATATTCTCAGAAAGTTTCCTAATTTATTTATTAAGTTATGAGCTAATCAATGTGAAAGTAACCAATATGCAAACAGTTCTTTGGTCCACTGTATCTGGGCTACAATGTAATCCTACTGAGGCTAACAACAGGAGATAAACTGATTAATAATAAGAATTATAATAAATGAAGAGATAAGATAAAAAGAAATGAATAATTTCTGTTACTCTGGTACTGAACCAACTATTACCAAAAAGACAAAAGAGTTTAGGAAAAGAAGTCTAAGTCAATTTTCAAGCTAAGGATAGTACTAAGGACTTATATACAGTTATCCAAAAATAAGATCTTAGGTTAACATAGGAGATCCTAGTCTATTACAAAAAGTTACAAAAGTTAGAAGAAAACTTTGGAAGAACTCAGGAGAGGAAAGTGATAGATAAATAAATATAAAATAATTAACATAATTGGAACACATTCCAGAAGAGTTCCAGAGTTCCAGATGTGGTATATGACATAAACTATGAAGATCACAATCCTCCAGATATCAACCAGTCATATTTAAATATCTTGTGAGTATGTAGCTACTGCCATTATGCTGTTGTAGCAGCCACACCTCTATTCATATTTCTTGACACCACCGAGGCATGATCCTAAAATTATGTACAACTACGAAGCACATTGATTGCACATACAAAATTTCAACAGGAGCATAGGCCAGTCAATACACATAGGCAATGACAAACAAACAGTGTCTCCTACAATCAGCGCTCTGGAACCATGCTCTTCTATCAGAAGGTTCGAGAGACTATGAGCGTTCTGGTGCTTGTGTAGTCTTCCGTATCGCCTCGAGAAGGGTCACAGCATCAATATTTCGGTGAGTCAAAATGCAGTTGAATGTTTCAGCTCGTCTGTAGGAAATGAGAACGTCAAAAAGAGAGTCTAGTCATTTCACAAATTGACGACAGACACAGCAATGCCTGAGGTCGGGCTTGAGAATTCGATTGGTTCGCTGGGATGGATATCAAAGACAGCCATGAATGTGGCAACAGTGATAAACAACAAATCGAAAACAAGATATTTGCCGGGGCACTGTCTACAAGGAACGCTCAGTGATTCATATGGTATATTTTCCGCTATACTTACCGTCGGCCAAAGCCAAACGCGAGTTCAACAAGATCGATCTCCTTGTCGAACGTGTTGATAAATCTATCCGGGTCAAATTTCCAAGGATCCCGATAGTTCTGGGGATCATGAAGAATTTCCCTGTATGCAAATCAAACGTATTCAGGGATAATGGAAACAATCTCTATTTCTGAAGAGATCAAACCAGATGTTGGAAAGAATCATGGCACCGGCGGGAATGTGATGGCCCTCGTAGACGTCGTCGTAGGAAGCTGCATGAACAAACCCTGCGTTTCATCAATGGCTTGATCAAAATGTTTTCAGGATAGCAAACAGTTACCTAGGGGCGCTGGGACGTGCAGTCGAAGAGTTTCTCTGCAGAACGCCGTGACATAGGGTAGGTTCTCCCTGTCTCTGAGGGTAGGCAACCTTCCAGATCCAACGACCATGTCAATCTCAGCTTGGCCTCTACGATGGGCATCCTGATAATTCATCAAGCAAGAAATCACGGATCTCACAGCCAGTCCGATCTTGGCTTCCATGCGTCAAAGTAGTCAGATGTCTGATAGTGAATCACTCACGGTATCCGACCCAGCTGTAGGATACAGTAAGCATCGGGGATGCCACATCTCTCTCATAACTCACCGATGAATAAAGTCGCTGTTAGCATCGATAGCTCCTTTCCCAACCCTGAGGCGCTCTGACGAGCAAATACCTGAGTCAAGAAAGATCTCTGCGCCACTCCGTTCTCCTAGGGACGTAGACTGAAAAAAAGTGACAGAAGCGATAAATTTTTCTGGAAGCTCACGACCCGTCTTTTTGCCTCACTGTAAGGTAAAGTTTGAACCTTGTCTGCAGTTTCACGCCATTGACGTGCCTGCCGTCGAGGGCTTAAAGGAATCCAAGAAGGGATATATCTCACTGTGAGAAGGGATTAGATGATGATCCATGAAAGAGTGTAAGGACTCACAAAAAGGCAGTGAATCGACGAGAAACTTGCCAGGGAAGGCGAGGTCGGGGAACTCCATACCGCATTGAGTAGCTGTTGCGATGTGATCAATGTATTCTCCTCCCTCATCCAGGCCATATATTACGCTCAGAAGTAGATTTCCGATGTGCCTTTGGGTGGAAATTAGATAGCAACATAGGAACATGTTTCTCTTGGACGCACTGTCTGACGTTTTCTATCATATTTCCTGGATCATCGTATAGGCTGCACACCAACTGCAATGCAAATTTTTCTAAACTATCATGGAGGTGGACAACCTGATTCTTCCCAAAGGTTCCAGAAATCAGCTTTCGTTGTTCGCGGTAGATGTGATCATACGGAGACATAATCATCATACCCTTGTAACCGATGCTGGTCGAAATTATTGGTTTGTGAAACAGAGTCCATGATAGACGGCAAAACTAACAAGAGAAAACGTACATCTCGCCAACCATGATCGATCCGGGACGGTTAGCATAATTGCCACCTCGGCGCTCCAGTAGGTCGACTGTGGCTTTGGCGGTATTAAGCACTATGAGAGGGCGTCCAAAAAGGTTAAGGTAAATTACTGGACCTGGTATGGATTGTAAACGCAGGATATTGTGTGACAACATGCGAGTATGTGTGTTTGACAAATGGGCCAGATTAACGAGCGATATGATAGGATCGGCATATTTAACAAGACGGGATGTTCAAAGCCAAATTCCAATGAGTTAGGCTTCTACATACCGTACTTCTTGCCCCAGTCTGCGAATTGGATCCAGGGTGCAGTTCTTGATATGTCAAGAAAGTTGCCTAGGATTGGAAGACCCGGTGGACCTGGCGGATATGGCCCAGGACGATGTCTGTTTCTCCAGAGTTGGCCAACTAGAATTATTGCTAGAACTGCAGATAAGAGAAAACATTTTGGCCATGACGGATCCATCTGGACATTGGTGTTCGTATGGGTAAGCCAGAGGCCTCTTATACTCCAAATCGCTTGGACAGGAAGAATGAACAGCGGAGCCTGTCCATGTCAGGTATGCGCACACACTCCTATCTGAAACTACACAAGCTTCGTATTCAAGAGATGACGGTCCTAAAATAATTTGAGTCAAATCCGACCTTTTTCTATAGATCCATTAAATGCAGTCAAGGCAACACGATGACAGAGATGCTTCGTGCCAGTCAAAAAGATGTCAAGATGTCAATCGGACTGAAGCACAAATTTTGAGATGGTTTTCATGCGACATCGATAGAGCTCACTAGAATGGGACTAGAATGGATCCAAGTAGATGGGATATTAATCTGGATGATCGGTCGTTCTGGGGACATACTTACAGTTCAAATCACGGCTCTCGTTTTTGGGAAAGATAGATAGGTTAGCAAGTGAGATTTAACCAAATGACATCAAGATGCAACACCGATAATCGGCTCAAAAACACAATTACTTCACAACGACGCTCCACTCGCTGGGGATAGTGCCCGTTTGCCTGCCAACCAACTCTTTCAACACGGTTCTTGATACAGGACCCATACCATCTGGTCCTGTAGGGATATGGATATCTTGGCCTGAGTAACCGATTCTGTCTACAGTGGTAATCACAGCTGCTGTCCCAGCCCCAAATATTTCCACGAGCGAACCATTGTCAGCGGCAGTTTTCACCTCTTTCATCGAGACGGAACGTTCGGTGACGACCAATTTGTCCGGAAGTGCAAGTCTTTGGGTGCCATTCACGTGGGAGCGAGTGAGTGAGAGCACTGAATCACGTATCACACCAGGAAGAATCATCCCATCAAGAGGGGGAGTGACAAGTTCGTGTGCTGGAAATGACATTTGTGCATGAGCGCGCCATACAATCTGGTATTCACGTACTGCCATCTCCATGCTTGAATACAACGAAAAGATTCATAGTCCCAACCTTGAGTGTCGGACCTTAGCCTTAGGATCAATCTGGGTGAGGTGATGGCACACCTCAGTCAAATAGTGCTTCGGACCATGAAGCCACAGATTTTGGGCATAACCAATTTTAGCTGCCGCTTTCTGAGGCATAACACCTGGTGCGTAGTTTAATCCAAGTTTGAATGCACCGGTGCCTAGTGTAACACGAACAGATTAGGACTCCCGAATGCAAATAGAACAGGAAATCAAGATATACCGCCTGGAGCAGCACGTATATACTCAGCGGTCGCGTGAAGCGATACGGGCTTGAAGCCGTGAGAATAGTATGGACCGACTGGACAACAAATGACGAAGAGAAGGGCATCACTGGGAGGAGAGACACCGATAACCTGTTGCGTTCCAACTGATAGGCAAGTTAGAACTAGATCTACTCAGAAGAAAACTTATTGGACAGACTCATGGTTGGTCGGATATAGAGACTATGCCCTGGCTCAGTGGGTATCCAGCGTTGATCGAGTAGGATAAGTCGTTTAATCAGTTCCAAGAGTGCATCCCCATTGAAACTCTAAATGAGATCTTAAGAGACCATGGACAACTATTTCAAAAATGAAAACATACGGGGAGTGCAATTCGTCGGGCACTGGTGTTCATACGCTTCATATTCATGTCAGGTCTAAACAGTAGGATCGTGCCGTCAGCCTTGCGATATGCCTTGGTCCCTTCGAAGATTGTTTGTGCATAGTGCAAGACAGTCGAACTAGGTTCAAGTGACAGGGGGCCATCTGCGTTCGGAAGATATCTATTGATATCACATAACACGAGGAATCCCAGGAAGAACGTACATGGTTCGATACGCGGGGCAGCCCATCCAGACACATCTGACCACGGGATCAACAACATATGGTCTGTCTAGAAATACCAATGATGAACATCTGGGAATCTCAAGGATGATTGAACCAACGAATGATCGTCCAAAGACGAGATCTTTCGACAGGGGAAGTTCCTTGGGATTTTTGGTGTGATGAATTTTGAGTTTAGAGGGCTGCAACAAGAATGAAATATTTTGAAGCAGAAAAACGGTATAGGAATCATACATCAATATCCGGAAGAGAGGCATGGTCTGCTGCAACTGGTATATCCAGAAGTGAACTTTTGAAGCGAGCTCGGATGGAATTTGAAGTGTCCCAGGGAAGCCTTGAAAGTGAAGCTGAGGCAGGGGTCCATCTAAAAGGTGTACGTATCAGGGGGCGGAGGAGCGACATGGTCCGAGCAAAGGAAAGCCGATATTTTTTCTGGGGGAGAGCGTGATGTGACAGATGTACGGACCATCACATTACCCAAATTGTCTTGTTCTAATTATGGCGAGAGGCACGTGGCATGAATTTACGACCTGAGCGTCTGCCCAGATAGCTCGTTACCTCCAGTCATGGCTGGGCCGAGAGAGGCTCCGCCGCGTTTGAACATTTCTACGGCTCTCAATACTCAGCAGTCTGCCTGCTACTCGCCAGCGCTACCCACTGCCTTCCAGCAAGGTTTTCTCCCACCCTTCCCCGTTCATAACAACGCGTCCCAGACTCCCCTTCAGCCATTCCCGACAGCCGATTCTCTTAACAGATCAGTGCATCATCAAAACTCTCCCAGTGTAGCTCAGCTTGCTGCAGCTGGTATCCATCCACCCTTTCCTTTGGCCCTTGTAGGTGGCCCTCATGGTGCTGCTCACTTTTCACGGCCATCCCTCATGTTGGCTCCTGGCCAGTTACCCCCGTTCCCTCATAGACGGAGACAGCCTAGTATCGGCGGTCCTCCAAAAGCTGTACTCGGCGGCCCCGCGCGCAAGCTGAGTCCCATTCCGCCAGGTGCACCTATCAGCCCTACGCCACCAGCTAAATCTAAAAAGATGGTCGTTAACCTACCCAAGGAGACTTTTCAAGATGAAAACGGGCCTATATCTGCACGACAACCATGGGCCAGGTCACCTATACCCTTGTGTCTAGGCAAGATGGAACAACCCGTTGAACCCGTTGAACTTGACCTTGTCACACGCCAAGTTTATCCCCCTGATATTTGGAGGTGTTTGATGCCCGAGGTTCTAGACGTCTTTCTACCTGGGAAGGTGCATTGTTATGTTTTCCCGGTGCTCACGCTCAAATGAACTCAAATATATATCTTTACAGGCTGCTTGGGATGAAATGAAACAGCAAGCTATTGAAGAGAAACTGGAACGACTCGGTGTGGAGCGTGGGTCGGGGAGTAATGTTCCCCATATCTTTGCACCTCATGCTCGGGCTGCCTCGGTATAGTCCTTTCTTCTCCACCACGTGTCTATTGTATCAATAAATATCCTCATCAGGTCTCAAACCCCGCCGACCCCCATACTCTCCTCTACAAGCTTAACCAACTTCAGCAGTCAGCAGAGGGTTCGACTCTGAATTCTCTCAATGCTTCACCTCAACCACAATTTGTATTTTCACCTTCCCCTGGGAATAGATCTACCCCTGGTTCTACTCTTCTCCCGCCTCGACACAGCTATACCAAGTCATTGGCTCCTAGTTATATCTGGTCTCCTCATGAGGGGGTTGCGTCGTCGAATCCCTTCGGTCACGATGCAATTTTGGGTAATGATCACCCACAGCCTAGTTCGCCTTATGTGTTGGAAAATGCCCCACCTGTCCAAATCAGAAATAATCTCACTGCGAGCGCTCGTCCGCTATCTCTGTCCACCATTCACACATCGGAAGGGCGAATAGATTTTGCTAGAGGATTTGGTCTAGAGATTCCAGAAGAAGAGGAGCCGGCAGAAGAGGACGTACAGCAAGATGACAAACAAGATGAATACGGCCGTGATGTTACTCAGGACATGGAAATCGATGAGGATGGTGAACAGACAGATCATAGTGTTAGTTATCACGCGTCGCCTTCCCGGAGCAAGCGTCACTCGAACCAAGCTTCTAAATTTTCAACTCATTTGTCACTTGGGTCATTCGGAGGAAGTGATCTTGCTCCCTCATTGTTGCACAAGGGAGATCAGGGTAATTCGGATGTACAGGAAGAAAAGGGAGTAAGCCACGTTATTACAGATGACGTGGATGCTATCGGTGAATGGACTGCAACGGACTCATCCGATGATGGAGAGGTAAGATTAGTGATGCTATGACTAACCGCTGCTCAATGCTTTTTTTATTCAGAGTCTTGGCGAGTGGTCCAATCCTTCTGACGAAGAAAGAGCTCGCAGTGCACGCATTGATCGTAGATTGCGGCGTTGTGCTGCAAAGCTCAACCTTGACAAACCCAGGAGGATCCCCAATTTTCCTCGTCCGCCAGAAACCACTGTACCATTCCCACTTTCACGGAAAGAAGATATCGTGTCTAATTCCAGCGAGGATAATAATATCGTACTTGATCACCAGACACCCTATCTTTTGGTAGCGCCTCCATATCTCTCTCCAGCTGTATCGTCTCAGGCATTGCCGTGTTCCAGGGGCGACCCTTTGCCTTACTTGATACATGACCCTGCTCGGGCTCATTCGCATAACCCTTCTGAGGAAGTTTACCCCACAACAACCGAAGCTTATCATCAGCAGCAACCTTCATTCGGCAAAGGAGATCTCAATCCTTCTGCAAAACCCTTCGTGACCCGTACATCTGTAATGTCGTCACCTATCAGAACTTCCCATGATCCTTCCCTTTCCATAGTCTCTCAACCTCTCAATGTCGCTGCGCCCATCTTCAAGCCTAGTAACGAAGGTTTCACGTTCCGTCCTCTACCTAGTGTTCCTCAGATGCCTATTCCAGTCCCTGTATTCCCTAAATCATTGCCGCCACCTCCGAGAAGTAAAGAAGAAAATTCACCATTTCGTGCCCAAGGACGAGAGAAGAGACAAAGACGTGGATCGACGGCTTCGATGGAGGAAGGAGGCGGCATGGCTTCATTCAAATTCCCCCGTGATATGGACTCTCCTCGTGGCGCTGCTATGAAACGATCTTCACATGCTGAATCCAACCAAGATTTACCAGCAGAACCATCCACTCTTGCAAGACTTTCTGCCGTTGCTCGGCCTCTGTATGTTGATGGTCCATCTGTTTCGTCTGGAGATCTTGTTTCGCCTCAGGAAGAGGCATTGTCAGATAAGGGTGTTGATGTTATGGGTGATAGTAATGAAGGTAGCGAACCAGAATTTTCTGCGACGAGCGGCACGAAGAATTGCATGCCTATATCTTTGGATTTCAAACATCCCGTTGGATCCAACAACACAGTCCCTGCCGGGTTATTCAAAGCTTTGGCCAACGAAGAGCGAACGAGGAGGACCGTTAGATCGAGGCTTTGTTCCCCCGAAATTTTTGAACCGTTCAGGAAACCTTCAATGGATGACAATGATGTTCCTGCGATTTCGCTGAGTCGTACTCAGAGGCATACTCTTCGATCGAAAGACAAAGGAGGCTCAACTTCGGACGACGACATATTCGGGACGAAGAATCATTTTCATCATTCTCGTCGTCGTTCGTCTCTTCCTGATAATTTGGCAGACCTATCTCCAATATCACATGAACCTGCTCCTTCTATAGAGTTTACAAACAGAATTGAAGTGCATCGGGTTGAATATGTCGTTGAGGAGATTTTGGAGGCTAAGTTTGCTGAACTTAGAAAGGAGATTGCGCAAGGTGCTGCAAAGAACGGATCGGCGCTTAATCCGACTACTGAAGCTCAGATTGCAGATGTCATTTCGTTGTTTAGGATGCAGTTGCAGGAATCGGCTGTAAGAGGTCTCGAAGATGCTCAGATGGATGCTAGGGGAGAACTGGACTTCCAGCTCATCAAGGACATGTTGGAGGAAAGTCAGAAGGAGTTGTTGGCCGCCGTCAGGACGGAAATATCAAGTCTCATTGCTCAGAATGATAATGGAGGGGTGGAGAGTGTACAGAGCATTGTTAAAGGTCTTGGAAGCAATATCCGCGAACATATTTCGGATCTGGTTGCTCGACAAGAAGACATTGCACATGCTGTAGCTGCAACAGAAAGTGACGGTCTCGTCGACAAGATAGTCAGCCTTCTATCACCCATAATTTTATCTGCTAGGAGTGAGCCAGTTGACTGCGATCTCCTCACTAATCGACTCGCACAAGCTGTCAAACCACACATCACGCAATTAATTGATCTAGCTTCGGACAAGAGGGAGACAGCTGGACTTATCGTTGAAAATTTGTTACCACTCCTCTCGTCTAGGAGAGAGCCTGTTGTCGACGTCGATGCGATTGCGCTACAGCTCATCATGGAAATCAGAAAGGTTATTGAACCGATCAATGCTTTTGAGATCGGAGTGCAAGTAGCACATTTGGTTGTTGACCAGCTAGAGCCGAAATTACATAATGCAGTCGATGTCGAGGCCATTGTGAACAGGGTCAGTGATTCGGTGGAAACGATTCTCGGACCATCGCAAATCTTACCTGATGCCTTGGAGAGTCTGGTTGAGGCCCAGGACAAGTTTGAGGCGACTCAGAAGGAGATGGATGTGGAAGTGAAGAAGATGATTGATATTGGTGAAGGATTGTCCACCAAAGTGGACATGGGCTTGGAGGGTATGATAAGTGGACAGAAGGAGGTGTTGTACAAGTTGGAGGTAATGGCTGACAAACCAAACAAGAAGGATGAGAACGTGATGGAGATCAAGACATTGGTAGAGGCTCTGGCCGTGAGCCAGAAAGAAATAGCTGAGCATAGTGGCAAGGCTCTGGTATTGAATGAAGACATTTTGGCCAAGGTGAAAACTATCCCAGAAACCATCGATACCACGTTCACTGCCTTGATAAACTTGGTCAGAACTCAAGACTCGGCGATAAAGGACCTTGAGGAATTACGAAAGGCCAATGTCGATTACCAAGTGCAACTTATCAAAGCGCGTAGTGCTCATGGTCAAGCTCGCGTGGAGAAGGAAGTCATGACCGAGAAGCTTGTAGTAGTTGAGGCTGAGCGTGAGCGGTTACGTGGGCAGGTTAGAGATCTCGAGAAGATATCAGTGACAAAGGGTGTGGAGACATCTACATTGGAGGCCAGGAATTCTGAGCTTCAAGAGGCGCTGTCGACGGCTTTGTCTCGATTGCAGGCTACTGATGTAGCTGCTCAATCTAATACGGATCGGATAGGGGAACTTGAGAAGTTAAATGTTGAACTTGTGGGCTCAAGAGATGCTTTAGAGTCTCAGGTAAGCTGGCCAGTTTTTTTATTGTGGTGAGGGATTCCATGGTTCCCTAGATCGCAAAAATGGAGATGGAGATGCAACGTGTGATTCGTGAGAAGGAGTCAGCCAATTGCACTTTTGAGACTTTGCAGAAGCAGCACGAGGAGCTCCAGGTACAGCAAACTCACTGGAATGAGCTACGGCAAGCCACCGAAAAGATTGATATGTTAGCGAATCTGATCGGACAGGCTGAAAACGAGGAATTGCAGGAGCTGCGTCGATATCGTGAGCAAAGTCGATTGCTGGAAGTTGAGCATGGTGACCTGCAGAAACGTGCTGGAGAGCTGGAGAATCTCTTGAAGACGAATGAGAAGAATCTTGCTTCGACGAGACAGAGTTTAGCCCAGAGTCAGCAGAGACTGGCAGAGTGGGAACATCAGGGGAAGGAAACTGAAGGACAGTTGCAGATCGCTCAGACCAAGTTGGATCGAGTTGAACAAACGCATGCCCAATTGGAGGCGGATTATTCGATTGCCAAGTTGCAGCTTGATGAATTTGAAGGAGAGGAGCGTGTTGCCAAGGTATGTTTTTATATTTTATTTATTTATTTAGGTACGACATTCATGTGTATGTGCGACAGGAACGTGAAAGTAGGATGCGAGAGACTATGACCGCGTTGGAAAATAAAGTGCGGATGTTACAGACAGAACTTGAGAAGAAGACGAGCGTCAAGATGAGCGCCTCTGCTGTCAGCGGAGCTTCGACTACCTCAAGTTATTGCATTAATAATAATATCAATGGCTATAGCCATAGCCCAATACGTTCCGAATCGCGCGGGTCTACAATATACACTCATCGGTCGATGACACCCACAAGAAGAGTAGCAAGTTTTGCAGCGGGGAGTATGCCTTCTCAACCATCGGTTCGGGATTCAATGCACGCTCCTCATGGACCAGTGAAATACCCCAGTATGAGCACTGTGCATGCACCCACTGGACGATACCCATCAAATTTTGGATTAGGACGAGGGAAGACGAGAACCAGTGCTCGACAACCTTCACCGACAGGGAGCGTCGTTTCTAATGCTCCTACGCTGGGTGAGGATGGGTGGTGGGAGTAGGTGACTCTTGTTTCTTTTATGTCTCATTAGTGATACCCCTTTTTCAAACCACTATTGGTTCATGACATGCACTGTACAATTGGAATAATACGATTGGATCTAGGAGCAATGGAAAGGGAAAAATTACGCAATAATAGAGAATTATGTAGGTGTACTAAGTTATCCAAAGAGCCAATTAGCGACGGCCTGTGCGGCAAACTTTGGATCTGAGGGAAGACTTGAGAAAGGACGTCAGTAAGTATAAAAGAGAGTAGATTGAGTATACATACTCAATTTTAGGTACCCAACGATCATTACGATGCTCAAAGAAAGTTTGAACATGTTGTGTACCTTGATCTTCCATTTTTCTACGCTGCTCACGCTGAGCCTCTTCTACAGCCATCTTGGCATCGGTTGCCTTGTTCATATCCTTGGTGGTGATAGCTTGAGTAAGGTCATGCCATAATCTAATAATGACAAGGGAATATAAGAAAGGTTGTGCGGGGAGGTTAATGAGGACATTTTTGCCTTCTCGACTCGTTGGGTTCCTGCTGGGGTTCGGGAGGAACCCACTTAGGACAGGGATTCTGACCGTCCTTAACAACGTCGAATAGAACGCGCTTTTGGCCGGTCTAATGACGGAGTGAGAGGAGAGAGAAAAGATAGTTTTCGGATGCAGACCTTTGTATTCTTGATCTCCATGGTTTGGCTCCACTTGCCTGATATCTCACCAATGTCAGACGAGCTGTGTCGCACACGACCATTGATGGCATTATAGGTACCAGAAAAGAAGCCCTAAAGATGGACTTAGAGATGGAAAGAGAAGAAGAGACGAGGATACCTTTGTTTTAAAATCGAGATCGCAGTACAAGTGGTTGTTGTCGTTCTTGGCTATACAAGTATCGCCAAGTTCAAGGACCATCTTGCCGAAAAGAATGCCGCGAGCATACATGTTAGGCATGGTGATGACGTATTCTGAAGGGTTGAGAGAGAGAGAGATGGAAGGGGAGAGTTGAGGGATGCTTACCGCCATCTTCAGGCCTTCCGAGAAGAGAAACACGGTTTTCACCTTCCATGGTGGTGGAGACGCTGTTACCAAGGAATTTTGACTTTGGACGTAGTTCACCCAGGATGGAGACATAATTCTCAGGGGAGGAGTAGAAAAAGGCGGAGACAGGAGGATGATGGGAGACTGTAGTGTTAGGGGTGAGTCAGAGGGGGAAGGAGACGGGAGAGGGCTTGCCCTGTTCAGCGATGTAAAAGCCCTGGGAGCCATCTGGATAGTCGTAGCGACAGCGGAAAAATTCGCCGAGGACAGGATTGTAGCTGCGAAAATGTAGACAATACATGCAATAAAAGGCTTGAAAGAACGCACGGCTTCTTGACACCCTTGGGCTTGATGTGCCAGCCTGCGAGATAGTACTGGAGGACGCGAAGGAAGCGCTCCTCCGGGTCGTTGCACTTTTCGGCGCTGCGGAGTAGAGTGAGACCTTTGGAAGAAAAGGAGGAAAACGAGGAACCCAAAGAGGAGATCGGGGAAGGCCATGAAATCTGTGATGCGCTCGAGCATGCTTCTGGGCTCGAGGACAAAGGTCGGGAAGGCGACGCGGGAGAGATCCATGCCGACTCTGCGGCAGAGATGAGCGGGGAGTCCGGATCAATATCGAGCGCAAGGACTCGCCTGAGCTGCGAGATCAGCGCCGCAACGACGGAGCCCTCCGACTCGTCGAGAACCGATGCATCGTCGGCGTCGGCATCGGACGGCGAGCGGGATGATAGCAGGAGCATGATGGCCAGCAAAAGCAAACAATCTATTGATTACATAACTAGAACACAATCCGGCGAGGCCCCGCAGGCACCGGCACCTGCTCCCGGAAGAATGCGCCGTACACCGGGTGCTCCTTCTTCCGCACCTGCTGGGGAAACCGTCCCAGCTCCTTGCACTCGAAACCCCCGGCCCGGAGCACCCCAGCAAGCTCCCCGGCCAGGGCCCGCTCATGCCTGTCACCGGTGAACAACGTCACTGATTTCCCACGATTTCCGCCTCGGCCGGTGCGTCCGATGCGATGGACATAGTCCTCAATGGTGAGCGGAAAGGTGTAGTTGAGTACGATCTCGACGTTGGGGATATCCAGCCCGCGGGCTGCCACATCCGTCGCGACCATCACCTGGGCGTCCCCCTGTTTGAACCTCGCAAGCTCTTGGAGGCGGTTGTGTTGGGCCATGTCGCCGTGCAGCTCACATACACAGTAGCCCTGCTGCCGCAGCATCTGCCCTACACGCCACGCCTCCTTTTTATACAGCACAAATACCAACGTTCGGTTCTTCGGCCCTGTCTGGCTCAGCACTGCCAACAGTCGTTCACTGGGGTTAAGGTTAATATGGTTCTCAACTCCTAACCCACAGGCACATACTCCTTCTGTCGCCCATCGTCCAGCACCTCTACCACCTGCTCAACCCTTCGGTTCGCCGTTAGATCCTCGCTGCCCACAGTCACCCGAACGGCATCGCGTTGCAGTGTGCTCGCCAATCGACGTACTCCTTCTGGCCATGTCGCACTGACTGATCACAACACCATCAGATCTTTTCCACACCACCTATGGAATTCACCTACACATCATTGTCTGCCGCTCCTTCTTCACTCCCGACATAATCTTCCGTATGTCGTTCTCAAATCCCTTGTCCAACATCCGATCCGCTTCGTCCAGAACAACATAGTCAACCCTGTCCTCATGAGCCACTCTCCACACAATCCTCAGTCACTTACTCACCCACTCAGATTGCAGGCCCCTTCCTCCATCAAATCTAATATCCGCCCTGGTGTGCCTACAACAATCTTTGCCTTTTTCAGCTGCTTAATTTGGTCTTCCTTGCCCACACCCCCAAACACTGCCACACTACCAATTCCAACTTCCCTTCCTAGCTCCGATAATGTTTCGTGCGTCTGAATGGCCAGTTCCCGTGTCGGCGCAACAATCAGTACCGAACACCCTTTGACTTTTTTCCCCATCAATCGAGCCAACGCTGGTATCCCAAATCCCAGTGTCTTCCCGCTGTTCCTTCTAGTCAGTAAATCCTACATACCCATTCATGTATCCCACCTTCCCGTCTCCGCAATCCCAACTACGTCTTGCCCTGCCATTGCATATGGCCATGTACAGGCTTGAATAGGCGATGGTTCCTCAAAGTTGCAAAATGCCCTTTGTAGTTCCTCGGGTACCCTGAGTTCCTCAAACTTCAAGATTGGCCGCACGTGCGCACCGTCCCCGGTCGTCGTGATGCTTATGCTGTGCTTTTCTAGATATGCCTCCACTTCTGCATCCCGTTTCATTTTCTTTGTCTCTTTGTCTTTCCGAACTCAGCAGTCAGATAAGAAAGCAAGGGCGACTGGCCCACCTTTTTCACCGCCCTCTTCCTTGGCACGCTTTCGCTTCTTTGATTTCCCTGTAGACTTTTTTAATCATACATCCAATCCATCCAGAAACGCTCACCTTCAGAGTCCACGACCAGGGTCTTTTGCTCCTTCTTCTTTTTTCTCTTTTCTTCCTTGCGCTGGGCTTTGGTGTCGGGTTGCATCGATGTCAGAGAATGGTGCCAGCAGAAAAAAAAGTGATAAGAGATCAAAAGTGATGCTGACCAACATAGTGGCTGATGTAATTGAGCAGCGGTCAGCAAGGACGCCGAGCCCACATCACCACACTTAATTATCTTATCACTCTTGGCCGCAGGTAAGCAGACACGCATTCCGTGCACAGCCCAAGACTTATATATCACTCCGTCCCTCTCTCAGGCGGTTCTCTACTTTCATGTTTTCTTTCCACACCCTTTCTGCGCTGGCCGTTCTACTGACTCTTTGGGCTGCTACTTCCCATGGTGCGTCTATCTCGTTCTTTCTCTCCCAACCCTCCCTAACAATACCATTTTTCAGCTCATGCTCCAGTCTCTAGACCGCTCAAGAGAGCTGCTAATCCATCAACTCTCTCGCTAGAAATTATACCGCGAGTTCCCGTTCCCCTCGAATCATCCGCACACCGCAGACGTCTGCCCTCTCCCCACACCAACACCCTCCGCTATGATGATTCATTTCGCCTTATCCTTTCAGCCTTTGACGAAACCTTCTTTCTTCATCTCCAACCGAATGTCGATCTCATTCATCCAAAGGCACGAATCAACTACTACGCTACCGATCCCAATGGTCGTTCCTTCATCACCCGCTCCGAGCCACTCTTCCGTGAGGACGTGAGAGTATACTATGGTCACGTCGTCACTCCAGACCACTCTTTCACCAGAATGCGGGAGGATGCTGCGCGTATCATCCCTGATAGGGTACATCCTTCTCATTTAGGCTGGGCTCGTCTCATGGTCCATCACCAAGGTGATGTAGATGCAGGTGTTGCACCAGAGTATGAGGGTGCCTTTTCTGTCCATGGCGATATATACCACATCATGACCATGCACAACTATCTGCGAACCAAGCACGAACTTGACACCGAACACATTGAAGTAGTGGATGCAGGTCTGGACTCAAACCTGGTCATCTATCGTGAGTCGGATATGATGACTCCGGAAGAAGAGAATTTTGCGAGGACTGGTGTCAATTCCTCTTCAATCACGGTTAGGATGGGTTGTGGACACGACCATTTGACCTACAATACGGACCCCTTGCAGAACCCTCTGCTGGTGAAATCTCCCCCACCTATTTCCAGGTGGTATGAAAATCCTCTAGGCCTACTCAGCAATGGATCACTGATTCCTCGAGATGATATTCCTTTGAATAGCATGACGAACAAGTATGTCAACCAGGACTTTTCTTCCTCATTTCTTATCTGCTATCGAAAGCTTCCGTGATTTTATCGGCCAGACGGCTGGATGCCCAACATCTCAAAGAATTGTTCGTTTGAATTTTTCTAGTCAAGGCGGGCATCGTGTTGATCATGATCTGATGACCAGGCCTTGATGGGAGTTGCTGCTGACTGCGAATACGTCACACTACTTGGATCCCAACAAAATGCAACTCGCCAATTGCTCAACAGCTTTAATACGGCGAGTACATTATACAAGGTCTGTCCTGATCTCTCTCGATTTGATTGTATCTAAAATCTTCACAGAACACTTTCAATATCAGTCTGGGGATTCTCCATCTTGCAGTTCAGGATCGAGGGTAAAGATATTTGATGATACATTAGTAGAAACTCAAATCAAAAACTCTATAGCTGTCCTGCAACCCCTGATCCCGCTGTTCCTTGGAATGTTGGCTGCGGAAATGTTACACTGGAAGAACGTCTTTCTCTCTTTTCACAATGGAGAGGTCAACAAGGGAATGATAGTACAGCTTTGTGGCATTTGATGAGTGGTTGTCCAACAGGCACTGAAATTGGTATTGCGTGGCTCGGGACATTGTGAGTAGTTCAAATCAAGCCTTTCATTCTCACATTGGCTCTCCTCTAGGTGCAATCAGAGAGCTTCCACAAGTCAGCAAAGAGAAACTGTGTCAGGAACTGCTGTCTCTACCTCTGGACGAACAGAATGGCAAGTGGTAGCTCATGAAACTGGTCACAATTTTGGTGCCATTGTGGGTTTTTTCATGTATCAAGCATGTGAACGACTGACATCACCCCTATTTCTTCCAGCATGACGTAAGTAGTCCCTGATCATATAACTGTATCTTATCAATTGAACTATTCAGTGCACCTCCGATGGTTGCGCAAATAACCCTCCGTGTTGCCCGCTGAGCGCAAGTTCCTGCGATGCAGGAGGTCAATTTCTCATGTCTCCTGTTGCTCAAGCGGGAGAACAAATTTTTTCGCCTTGCAGCATTGGTAATATATGTAAGTGTTCATCCAGATGCATAGTCAATCATGCTACACTAACTCCGCACTTTTAGGTACTTCAATGCGAGGAATTGAAGGCGCTCAAATTGACACTTCCTGTCTCATTGATGCCAATACTGATGTTCAGCTTGTCGGGCTTCAGATGTGTGGCAATGGAATCGTGGAGCAAGGGGAAGATTGCGATCCGGGCACAGGAACGAATAGTACCTGCTGCGATTCCACCACTTGTAGATTTATCAATGGGGCTGTTTGTGACCCGTTGAGTAGCCAGTGTTGTACGGAGCAGTGCTCGTTCGCACCGAGTACACAGGTGTGTCGACCATCTAAGGATTCTTTCTGTGATCAAGCGGAGATGTGTACTGGTAACTCGTCGGCTTGCCCTGCAGATCAAACTACACCTAATGGTCTGTGGATAAGCCCTTGCATGTGCACTCGTATTGACTTGATTTAGGTCAAAGTTGCGGAAGTGATGGACTTGCATGTGCAAGTGGCATCTGCACATCTGTATCACGTCAGTCTGAATTTCACGTTCTTTTCCTCAATAACATGGCCATGTGCTCGTCCAGGTCAATGTCAGACGATTGGTGGTTCTATGGGGTTGACACAAGCTTGTCCGAACCGATCAGATAACAGTTGTCAAGTCTCTTGTCAGGATCCTAGCATTCAAAATCAATGTCGTATACTCTCAGCAGTCCTTGTCGACGGATCTCCATGTGGTAAGTGGTGGGTAGTTTCCATGTTCTTTATTTGCCGCTAAGTTACTATGGGCGGCTAGGGCTTGGTGGCACCTGTCTTGGCGGGACATGTCAATCTGCAGGAGTTTTTGATACTGCAAGGGTATGATATCATTTTCGGGGGTGAAAAACATAACACATGACATGATTTTTTTTGATTAGGCATGGTACACTCAGAATCTCCAAATTGCGATTCCAGTGACTGTTGTTGCTGGGGTCGTGGCTTTGCTCCTTTTGTGGGCAATTGCAAGGGGTGAGTATGGTTCGCTGATTTCTCTGGTCGTCCTGATGCTCATTTTTTTTTCTGAATTGTAGCTGTGAAACGCTGCTGTTGTGGACGTAGGCCACCTGCAAGGTCGACAACGACATTTGTTACGACAGTTCCGCCCGTATCATCTCATTCTTCATATTATAATCGGAGCGTACCAGGGTATGTAGCTCTCGATCTTTTCCGAGCTTTGATTGAATTCCGTCAAAAAGCGTGGTATATAGTCAACTGCCTGAACAACGATTACAATGGGGTCTACCGCCCCAGCAACCAGTGAGGACGAACTGGGTAGACGATACTTTTTATAATGGACCGAGAAACGGCTGAAGTTTTTAAATTTCGTTCTGCCGTCATGATGCGTGACTTATATATGTAGATTAGATCTATCGAGCACTGCCTTTATTTATCTATCAAGTCCCACGCTATTTTCCGTAGATACTGATCTTATGTTTTTCACGAGTCTTTTGAATGTGATCACATGAAAGGCAGCATGAGAAAGGCAACATGAAAGGCCCCCTGAACTAAACCGGCGCTAAATTGTAATGGTGATGCACTACCATCTTCTTGATGGTAAGGAATCTCAATGGGGTTCGGAATAATGGGAGACACATGTCACAAGTACCCTCAAAAACTTCGATCAGATTTATGTTCCGAGATCCAACCTGTTCAAGAGAATAAGAAAAAGGGTAAAGGTTTCTCAAGGGAAGTAGATTGATGGTGATGATGATATAAATAAATGAAGAATGAACGAATATGAAACAATGTCAAAAGGATTCGGCCGAAGTTTTTGCCAGTTTTTATTTTAAGCTATGAGAGGCCAGTCGGATGTATACCACGTTATTTGTCACACAGTTCTTTTGTTTTTTCAATAGCGAAGCGTGGGCCTGCGGCGCTAGTGCGACTTCTCATTCATTTCTGGGGGGGGGAGGCAGGAGGGTGGTGGTCGTTTTTATGCAGAGAGAGATATGGAATGAAGAGATTCAATAAATATAGGCCTAGATTTAACCGAAAGATGTAGACGGATTCAATTTAGTTTGGGATTCGTGCTTGACCCTAGTTTAATTTTTAATTTTTTGAAGACTGCTCAGACAAGCGATCATCATTTCTGCGGGCCTTCGGGAGAACGACGTTGCTTTTTCAGCAACTTGGACAACTCGGAGCCTGTACGTCAATCTGTCTTAGGGACCCAGGTGTACATTTTAATGTCCGATCTGATATTGAGTTCTAGATCGTGTTTGCATCAAGAGCTGGATTAGGCATGCGTGTTTTTATGCAAGGAAAGGGGAGGAGGGGGGGACCAAGCCCTTTGTCGTATGTGTGTTGTGTGTCCGTTGTGTTGGGTGCCTGGACGTGCCGAGATTGGTTAAAATATTACGCGGCCCATAATAAGCGAACTTGGAAATCAATTTCATATCTATCTTTCTCCATGGCTTTGGCGGTGTTAACGATACAGCGAGAAGTTCAGCACTTATTTGGTAATAGTGTGCGTTTTGCTTTGACCATTTTTGGGTCTGTTTCCATTTTTGATGACATCCATCACACCCTTGACGATCTTCTATCACATGGTCTATTTGATGGTTGAAGGCAACCTTGCCATCGAACCGCCAGTTAGGTAATCCCAGGTTGATGGGAACTTGATTTCCTTGGCACCGTAGGGAATGTATCCATAAGCACACAGCATTCACTGACTAACCTGTAGGCTGATAATTCTGATCTCAGATAGTAATGCATTCCAGTGATCTTAATCCTGGAGACTAATGGTCCCATTCAGCGGAATGATGGTTATCTGAGCGGTTAGGAACATCAACCTGTTGGTTGACAAGGTGTCTGACCCTTTCTTTGGACAGAAGCTCAAGTCAGAGAGAAATTTCCCAATGGTCAATCAGAGTGTCACTCAAGTGGGAAATCAAATTTTCATGAGGATCTACTGGTTCGGCTGACAATTCCAACAGAGGGTCTGACAACTTGAGTGTAAATGCCTTTGGAACGAGACATCTGCTTACTCTAACTTTGATACAGAAGTTAGGTCTTGGTATACTTCCAGGATAAAAAAATAGACTACAATAATTTACTATTATGACAAAGACTATCATGAATTATGTTGTGTGGAGACCCGGCATGAGAAAATGCCCTGGAAAATCAGTGCCTGTAATCTTCTGATAAATCTTCTGATAGTATATACAAATACATCTACGTAGCCGTCAAAGCCTGATTGATGGATATCAGTCAAGGTGAGTTAAGTGGTCATCAAATTCTATAACAAAACGATGACAATTGGTGCAACTGCCTCTCTAGCAAATTTAGGGGGGGGAAATGAATCAAGTGAATGTTGAATTTCTACTACAGGTAACTACAAAACTCCCTATTTGACTTCATACTTCGAATAACAAATGTCTTCGAAGGCTAGTAGCCTTGTCTTCTTTCTGAAGTTCTGTCTCTCTCTCTAGGTCAACTTACTGAAGCTATAGCTCCCTTGGTTCTGGTGCAACACTGACTTTCACACTTGGAGCCCTAATGTTCTCAGAGTTAAACACGAGAATATTACATAATAATTGTCTACCTTAGCCTCAAATTTTACCTTCAAAAGTGGTTGTTGTTGAGTTCAACAATCAGGAACTCCGTCTGGGAATACCTGATCACTTGCCCTGAGTGGTCAAGTCTGAAATCTTCTGGTCTCTTTATGATAGTTTCTCTGAACCGCAGTAATTCTCAATTTATCACTCAAAATTAGATATGTACTTTTAAACCCAATAGAAGACAAAGGCAATAGATCATTTGTTTAAAAATAACTTGAAGAATTATTTGTTCAGGCCATTGACTACTATAAGATTTATATGCCAGCCAATGATGTTTTCGTTATCTGAATAACTCACCAAGCTCAGTGTCATATGGCGATTTATCTGCTGAATAGTTGTATTGAACTAGATTTTTTTATTATTAATATCTGTTATGTAGATTTTCTTACTATTTATAGTTGTTCGCCATATATTACTATTTTTAGCTATCATAATCGGCAAGTGTGACCTGCTTTGATATCATCTCACATTCAACTTTACGGTGTTTTCCTCCACACCGCTCAAAGATTTCCGATCATGACTAAGGACGTAGGAAAAGCTCCCCATACCGGCCTCTCCAAACATCAACGTGCAAAGCCTCACCTGTGCATACTGGACACTAATTTTGTTTCACTTCTCCTATTTCTCCATCTCTTCTTTCCTTTGTCACCCCTTCCACAGTGTACTGCACGTCCGACTTGTACATATTTAATACAATTTTTAAATCTCTGTAGTCAGTGTACACCATACAATAAACTGTTGAAGTCAAAAAAATACTGCGGACTGTGCATTTGGGAAGTAAAAACGTCGATGCTTCGATGGGCTAGGGAGCCTCTGACCTTCTGCACATCGGAACCTTGATGGAAGAGAAGCATTTTTACCCAGCTGTGGTGAGTCAAAGTGTCCTTCATAGCAGCGTAGCATTGCAAAAAGTGATAAGGTAGTGATAATTATTAATCAGGCAGATAATTTTGGCACTTCAGGCTAATTTAAATCGAACACATTACTATTACCTGGATAGGCTATGCAGTTACTAGGCCTAGAGTGTACTTATTCTACTCGCCTGCGCCCTTCACAATAAACATATTGAGTAACATATAGCCGCTTAAATCAGTACCACAGCCTCATAAATCCATTGTCAAGCTGCCAATCGAAGCCGTTTGAGTTCATTGTCGGTTTGTCACACTTCGACTGATCATTACTCATACCAGTGATTAGGCAACAACGATGGCAAGAGGGGGAAACAGATATCCTGAGACATTAAGAACATTTTACAGAAAGAGCTAATGAGAGTTAAGGCGAATCAGACGTGGGGCGCCGTTCAAGAACTCCATCTACGATGCCGAATCTCACAGCCTCTTGAGCTAGACATTGTTAGTGGAATAAGATCAACAAAGAAAAATGATACGGTACCTGTCATATAATAATCTCTTTCCAGAGCTTTTTCTGTGGAAGACTGGCTCAGAGGGACGAAACACACAGCAATCATATTGAAACCGACCGAAACGCGCTAACCCTTCAGCTTCGCTTTCCTCTGGTCGAGCGCAATGTCTCTGATAGATGCTTGTTAGGACTTGGCGGATGCGAAGAATCTCCTTCGCATGTATGGCAATATCGGAAGCCTGACCCGAGGCTCCACCCGAAGGCTCTGTGCGAGAATATAAAGTATCATTCATATACTCGGAAAAGAAAACAAACGGTGAAGCATGATGCTCGCATTTGGCAGGCAATGACGTTTGCCCTTTTCACCAGCAGCCAAAAGAAGTGAGCCCATCGATGCTGCGAGACCAATGGTATAAGTATAAATTGGCGAGGAGACATACTGGTTTCAGAGAAGGCCATATTCATGAGAGGTCTTGTTTAATGTGGAATAGCATACCTGCATCTAAAATGACAAGATCAAGTGAAATAAACACAAGTTATACTGAACACACCGTATCATAGATCGCGAGTCCGGCGGTAACACTACCTCCTGGAGAGTTTATGTACAAATGAATTGGTTTTGAAGAATCCTCAGCTTCTAAGAAGAGTAACTGGGCGACAGTCAGGGTAGCATCTGCGTCTCTTATCTAGCAAATTGAGTACGAAGTCTGACAGACGGGCGGAATAAACCATACTGGACCGTGCAGCATGATCACTCTCTCTCGAAGCAAACGCGAGAATATGTCATATGACCTTTCCCCTCTTCCCTGCAATGCGTCTTTTTAGTTAACTACTCTCCGTTCACGCAGTCGCTTACAGTCTGTTCGATGACAATAGGAACGAGGTTAGCTGAAGGAGAATTTGTCCATCTTTCTCGAGACTCTGCCGAAGGGAAGGCTGCCAAAGGATGATATGACCGAATCGGTTTTCTGAGGATAGAAAGTGGTAACGAGTGAGCGCGGGCACGGAACATTACGAGAAAGCCGAGGCGGAGGGAAAGTGATAGAATCTCGTGACAAACACGTCAACAATGGTCAATAGTGGAAAGTTCGTTACGTCCATTTTCTAGCCGTAATCACGATCTAAAGCTGGTGCTTCGGTGAGAAAAATGAATGGAGAACATCAAACAAATAGATCCACAGAGGCCCCCATGGATTTCGAGTGGACAAATCGATCAAGTGGCCGGCCAGCCTGGTCAAGAGAGAATCCAAATACACCAAGTAAACGTGAGTTCAAGCCATGGGCAACAGTCTGTAGCACTTAAGTGTACCTAGGTCCAATTGACGAGATTAACTCGCCCCAACCAGTGCTTGATACGCCTCAAACATCGACTTCTGGTTCAAATCAAAATATCCCATTCATTTCCCAGTCTATCCAACCTTCAACACCCCAATCATATCCATGGACGTCGGATTCTATGGAAATATCACCACAAGAGGAGTCAAAAGATGTTGATATGGGGGAATCTATTCCTCCTAAGGTGGATGCCGATTCCGATGAAAAAGACAACGAGAGACAGATTGCGCCTGGTGCTCTGAAGCGCGTGTATGGTCAGCGGCGTGGACGTCAGATATCCAAATCTTCGTGGTCATGCCAAAAGTTAGCAGATACAGACCAGAGTTCTGATTCCGGTAGCGATATGGATGCACATATCACACCTATAACACAGAACACAGCAAATCATTATACTCTCAACATGCCGGTCCCACCTGCAGTTACTTCGGAAACACCGTATATTCTACTTGGGTAAGATGATTTGAGTTTATGTTACAGGGACTGAAGTGCCAGTCATAGATATCTACAATTCTTCTTCAACCTTTCATTGGTTTTACTGTTTCTGTATCTCATCCTACAATTCATCATCACGATACAACGGGACGTTCGGCAGAGGATATTAGAGTATTCTCAGGGTGAGGAATCAAAGGCTCATCATGAATTTATAGTTGACCATGTCCATGAGATCAGATATTGTGGAAGGTATTGCCATGTGTTCTCTTCAATATCGGAATAATCTCTGCGAAGTTAATGCAATCCCTGCTATGGTCCAGCAATGTGCCAAGTGGGGGATGTGTATGAACCGTGATCCAGCTGCAGTCGGCAGGGCAAAAGTCAGTGCTGAGCTTATCGCGGAAGTTGTAAATGGTTTTATTGAGCCGATCAGTTGGAAAACTTTGGTGAGCATGGAAGGGTCCAGTACATCACTTGAAATAACAACATTCCCAAGATTTTCACTCTCAGTTCCCTGTCATTTTTAACAATTTTTATTAACGCACTCCTGTCCCTGTATCGCGCACGGCATCAACCCATCAATGAAACGCCACCACCCGGTCAACCGTACCCAATTGCCACTGGAGCCTCATTCGCTCACCGCTATCCTACCTATCATCATCCTCCGCCAAAAAAATGGTCTCGTGTTCAGCGTGGTGGCAGCGTGGAGGCACCAACATGACGGCGCAAACTCCAAGGTAGAAACTCGGAGAAAATTACATGACGTTCTCAGCCAGGTTCTTTTCCCATGTGCTTGCTTATTGCTCAAGTCGAAGTGGTTTCACAATCATTATACATGCATGTATAATGTGGCCTCGTGTCGGTTTTGGCAGTGTCACAGATATTTAATTGTTCCCGAAGACTACAGATTCACAAATCAATATTTGCCTAGTTGGTTTCATCATGTTCCCCATTTGGCAGCAATTATAGAGGTACAGTCAAACCTCTAATAAGGCATACCCCTTGGTCACAGTCAGAAAGTTTGCCTTATTAGAGGTATACCTTAATAGAAATTCACCTCTTTAGCTGGAAATTGACTGAAAACAGGGTTATTTCACTTTCTGAGCCTACTATAGTATTTCTACATGTAATTAAGCCTTACAAGTAAAGAGATCAGTAATAGAAGTGCTTTTTATTGAATGAGTCACTTCTAGCTGTGTTTCATGCCCAAACATTGCAAGAAGATTCTCCAGCTCCCTTGCAAAAGGATCATCCATCTCTGCAATAAACTAACACCTTTTTGGCAGGTTCTAGTTATACCTTGAGTAAATCTTCACAAAATTCATTCAGAAACCTACTTTTTTGTTTATTAGACACTACTACACTTCCAGCAGCAGCAGGAAGGCATGCAACAACTTTTTACTTTATTTCATCAAGCCTTCCTAATCCTTGCTCATAATCAGATGCCTTCTCAAGCTCCTCAATGACCTGTTCCTCCTCTACTAGAGTTGTATCATGGTCAAGTCAGTGTTCTTCCTTCTCTGTGATTATTTTATGATTTGCAAGCCTAGTCAAGAGTCTACTCTTTGTTTCTCTTGCTGGGGATTGGAGATTTACTAGTTCTTTCTTCAGAATATCCAGTGGATCAGGAGACATGGACAGAGGTACTGGGGCCACAGAAAATTATGAAAAAACCAAAATATTATTAATTAAATATGTATAACATTATTCAAAAACAATAGGGAAACTATTGATTTAAAATAAAACCAGAGATAGGGAAACTATTAGAGAAATGACAACTCAGGTGGCTGACATTTCAATAAAAAAGTATGTCTTATATCATGTAAAAATTGTATGCCCTATCCCTTATTGGAGACTTATGTCCTGCAAACCAATTTGGTAACTGGAAAATATGTGCCTTATTAGAGAGTACGTCTTAATAGAGGTATGCCTTATTAGAGGTTTGACTGTATCTTCATTACCATCTCCTGTTTATCATTCCAGCCTCTTCCGACAAACTGTTATGGCTGTTCTCCATCGAGCTTTCCAAGTTGGAAAGCTTGCCAATCTGCTGGGACAGATCCATTTCATGATGCTGAGTGATTAGTCATAATGCCATGACCCTTCAAGCATTTCAACAGAATTGAGATATAGGATCTGAGTGACTGAACATGAGTTGTGGAAATCAGACGTCACGAGAGCTGGTGTCCTGCTGTCCCACTGACTCACTGAAACCACTAACTTGTAAGTACGAGATCAAAGTGTTGCCGTGGGTCAGTGGGACAGCAGGACACTCTTGTGACATCTGACTGTCACAACTCATGTTCAGCCACTCAGATTCTATATCCTGATTCTGTCACATGTGCCTCCGAGCATCGGAAGGCTAATGCACTGATGTACTGATGGCGATCCACCGGTGTGGCTGTGAGGTGCCGTCATTTCACAATGTTTTTCCGGCATATCTGAAAATGGAAGATATCCAGCTTCTAGGCAGTTGTATATGACATGCTTCTTGATATCAGGCGGTTCATTTGTTGTTCACAGGAATGAATGAGTCATGAAAGAACCTGCTTGGACCCTCTGATGTTTGAATGCTCTGAGAACATTATCTCATCTCATCCTGTGAGTGACCCATTCAGGCTCAACTTGGTATAGTCCCTGTCAGACTTGGATAAAGAATATCATACCCTTACCGACCAACGAAAGGTCTAGGCTGACTGAGTATTGATAGGGTCCTCCCATCAATACACGCGTCACGACCAATCATGGATAATTCTTTATGTGGGGGCAACGACATGATCCGAATTGGTATCCTAATTTCAGCTCCATAATTACTTATTTCAAAGATCTGCCGCCAAATTTCTACGTTTCGAGGAGCTTCAAGCTCGACAGTGTTTATGTAAGCGCGGGTATCAGTTACCCGGCCCTGTTTTAGTAAATTTTAGTGAATTTCAGCGAATTTCAAATCCCTCCATATATTCTCGTGGTCAGGTCATATCAAATTATGGGTCTCATTTAAATTGCTATCGAGATTTCTATATCACATGCGAACAACGAAACCCTGAGATGAAATGACCGGACCCCCGCATAAAATAAAGCAAGCATCCAAAAAGAGAGCAAACAAGAGATGAAGATAACATCATTTCTACATCATTTCTTGGTAGTTTCGCCAGTACCAGCAGCCTTCGTTTCCTCAGCTTTCTAAAAAAATCAGGATGATAAACCAGAATTTTGATGATAGAATGATGGACGTTTACCTTTTGTTTTGCTCTCAAGATCTCGGCATCTCTAAAAAACGTATCTGAGCTACGTGTCCAGGGTCTGTAGATTGGGAAGGACTGGAAAACTACTCACGCCTCCTTTCGCTTTGCCAATGTCGTGTTACTTTCTTTGGGCTTCTTTGCATGGGCTGCGACTTTCTTTTGTGAACGCATGCGATCAAGTTCACGTTGGTTGCCTCCTGCGAAAACGTTTCACAGTTGTGTAAGGACGGACGCTGTGTTACAACCTTGACTTCAATTTGAAGGAATGAGAGACTCACGAGTCATTTTGAATATTGCCTATCCACTGTTGTCTCGCTTTGGATATTGAATTTTGTTAGGAAGGGCAGTTAACCACGTTGTTGAATCCGAGCGGCGATTGTATCGGAGTTTCATAAGATGGTGTTTGTAGACCATGAACAGCAATTGATTCAGGTGGTAGTGAGACAATTAATCTATCGAGGTACGAGTCAACACTTTCGTAGACCATTTGAATTACTAATGGCGTTATCGAATTCTGGAAATCTGAAATCGTTTCATGGCGAGACGTTACGTCACAAAGAAATTAGGGCTTTTTTGATATGCCGCTTAGTGCGAATAATGGTCATTGCAGTGTTAGGCGGATGACTAAAATCTACATTCTTAACATACGCCATGCTGTTGAATTAGGAGAGATAGGGATGCGAAGTTTGGTTCGCTTACGTTCTTGTGAGGGCTTGAACTCACTATAATGAAGCCGGAAACCTCCCTTTTGCCTTCTGATCCTCGAAGTCAAAGGGATTTGGAGGCTGTTACTCTCCTTGTCTTGAGCTTATCAATGGTTCGTAATGCCGAAGAAAAGGCCTCCAGCAGAGGTCATTTGATTTTCAATCGACTATAAAAAACTATCGAAATTCCTAAGTCGGCTGCTTTCCAGATCTCTTTTAATACTGATGACCAAGCAAGCTTGTATTCGGATATGGCAATGTGATGGAAGGTCGAAGTTCTCCATACCCGAACATGTGGTAATAATCTCTGGGCGTGTCTATTTGCGCAAAGAACTAGTTGATTCTCGGGGGTAATTCGTAGTCGCTGAAAGTGTCAACAATGCGCTAGAAATAGCATTCGAACCTTGATAAGAGTATCTTAATAGGTGAGCTCTGATTCTGAACTGAGCCAATGAAGCGTGACATTCTGAGTTTCCTTCTCATGTGTAATTGATGAATTGATGAGCTAGCATAACTCTGAGACATAGTTATCCCCTTTAGGTCTTCTCAAGCGTAGCATCATCACAGATGATGTCGGAATAAGGTCCAGTCATTGCGAGTGTAGCACTGATCTGAACTCTCAGTGCGGATGGAAACTTGGGGATATAACAATCAAGAGTGGGTAGGGTATATGAGCTGCTACTGTTATACTTTGTAGCTGCTAGGACGGTGATGGTGAAGCTCATTTAAATTGGGCATAATGATATCAACAGCATGACAATTTGGAAGACCTGCGGCGGTCTGAAAGCTGTCATCATGGTTGATTGATCAGGGAAGCCACGTTGCACCAACATAGTATTCCAGTAACATCGGCTTCTGGCATCGAGATCTGTCCTCCCTAACCTGCTGAAAATATGAAAAAAGAAACAGCTGAATTTTTTGAAGACACCAACCATATCCACCAGCCGGAAGGAATGTGTCAGATGTCAAGGGAAGGCTGTTTAGTGCTTTGTTATGGTGAACCACCGACAGTGTTATCCAACTTGTGGACACGGTCCACAAAATGCGAGCACAAGGCACCGTCTTTTTTTTGTCTTCAGAAACAATCTTGAGATCCCACTCAATTTCATGGTTAATTTTGTGGGCGCCATTGGTATACAAAGGGCGCTGGATGTAATACAGAAGAAGGTCACATGTGAATATAAGTGGGTCATGCCGAGGTATCAACAAACGAACAAGCCTGAGAGCTAAACAGAGGTAACTTGGATGTAATCATAGCAAGAGACCGGGCTAAACGGAAGAGGAAGCAGGAGCTTTGCGAGAGTAATACAGTGACGGTGCCGTCCAATTACAGTTAAACTAGACCCATCCTCGATTTGATCGCGTTGAAGGACCATGTCTTATATCTTCCTGACTCGATCACGATGTGCCTGAGAGGACAAGATTGATCCAGAAATATGACGTAAGCCTGTGTGGCCGCCGATGGATCTGAGTCTTCCCCAGAACCGGAGGAAGACTGAAGACATCCGAGATCTCAAATCGGGCGGCAACAAGATGTTGTCATGCGTGTCAGAAGTCTTTATATAGCACGTCGGCAATCTGCGATCACATGGGCCTGCAGTGGAAGCTTCAATGTCAACATTGTCAAGACACGCAAGATGATAGGTTCTGAAGGCGATCCGAGGTAGCAGACCGGAGAGGTGGTGGATGCCGAATAGACTCTTGGAGGAGAAGAGAGAGAAGATCTGCCTGGCGATAGACAAGTGAGCGGATTGCAACAGGGCACGCGGAGAAGCAGAACAGCCTCCATCTCGATCTTTACCGCTTTTGGAATCCATGTCTCAAGCGAGATCCGATCTCGCCACCTTGATCGCCATTTCTTGGGCCCTGATTCCGCCATTATATATATCAAGACGCCGCTGTGCATAATAATTCTTTTCCCCCTCCTCTCTTCCTACCCCCCGTAGTTGACTGAGTCCCATGGCCCATAGACACCCGCCCAGACAGCCTGACCGCGATGTCCGTATGCATGACCCGCCTCCGTCTGCTGTCCATTCCCACCTGATTCCACACTCTCATCCTCATTCCCAGCCCCCCCATCTCAATGGTGTTGCCCCTATGCCCCCGACACCGATGTTATCCAATGGGGCTGTTCACCCAAGTGCCATCTCTCCCACAGTTGCTCTCAATGCTGCTCCTAATGGTGCACCACCTGCACCGCCAACCTTGGTGCACAAACTCGCAGTAGCAAACGAACAGACCTGGCTCTTGATCGGTATGTGGGGATGTTCCGCCCAATTTCTGTCCGAATATTTATCTTGATCTAGGAGGGGTTGCCGAGCAAATGGGTGACTTAGAGCATGCTCTTTCTGCTTATGAAAATGCCCTGCGGCACAACCCGATGTCCCTTTCTGGCCTTACACAAGTCGCTGGCATTGCTCGGATCAAGGAGAACTATCCCAAAGTAAGTCATAATTTCGATCTCCTCTTCAATCTGTTCGTCCCGAGTATCTTCCGGGTCTCCGCGGCCAACTGCACTTTTCTTAACAAGATCTCGTAATGATGTAATATCTATTTTCAGGCTATCGATTACTTCCAACGTGTCCTCTCTCTCCACGAAGACAACGGTGAGGTCTGGGGTGCGCTTGGTACGTCCATCTCCCATTCAAATGCCGTTTCATTAATTGTCACAATCAAGGACATTGTTATCTCATGCAGGATGACCTCCAGAAGGCCTATTCCGCCTACCAACAAGCTCTTTATCTGCTTCCTGACCCCAAGGTATTTTGCTCTTTCCATACTCCCCCCTTCGACTCATATGTCTCATAGAATGATCCGAAGCTTTGGTATGGTATTGGAATTCTCTATGACCGATACGGTTCTCTCGATCACGCCGAGGAGGCCTTTACCTCTGTTCTTCGCATGGACAAAAGTAAGATTTGCCTCTTCATTTTATGCCGGGTCATGCTGACCATCATTGAGATTTTGACAAGGCCAATGAAATCCTTTTCCGCCTTGGTATTATCTATAAGCAGCAAGCTAAATATGAAGAGTCTCTGGCCTGCTTTGATCGTATCCTTCGCAACCCTCCTAACCCCCTCGTCCGTGCTGATATCTGGTTTCAAATTGGGCACGTTCATGAACAGCAAAAAGATGTGAGTTGTCTAACCCTGACACCGTCATATGTCTCACGTATCACAGCACTGCCGAGCCAAGGATGCCTATGAGCGTGTGGTAGCCGATAATCCTACTCATGCCAAGGTCTTGCAGCAGCTTGGCTGGCTATATCATCAAGATGGATCCAATTTCCAAAATCAGGAATCTGCCATCCAATACCTCACCAAGAGTCTGGAGGCTGGTTAGTGATCATCTTGTAATTCCTTATCCATATTTATATTTTCTTTTTAAGATCCTTCGGACGCACAGAGTTGGTACCTTCTGGGTCGTGCCTACATGGCAGGCCAAAAGTACAATAAGGCATATGAAGCTTATCAACAGGCTGTATATCGGGATGGCCGCAATCCCACTTTCTGGTGTTCGATCGGTGTCCTCTACTTCCAAATTAATCAATTTCGAGATGCGCTTGACGCCTACTCTCGTGCTATCCGCATCAATCCCTATATGCCTGAAGTTTGGTTTGATCTCGGTAGTCTCTACGAGAGCTGCAACAATCAAATTACTGACGCTATCGATGCTTATGCTCGTGCTGTGGAACTTGATCCTAACAACGTTGCCATCACACAACGTCTTCAGCTTCTCCGAAATGCACAGCATACCGGTGGACAGCTTCCTGTAGCCCCTGGACCTCAGGACGTTCATCCAACTGCCTATGCTACCTCCATTGTGCCTCCACTCTCCCTCAGCGGGAGCGCTCCTCCTGTTTTGCAATTGAGTTCTCATCGGCCTGTTTTCAACGCGGACGCTCGTGGTCCAAATGAAATTGCATTACCTCCGCCCTCACAGGTAGGCAACGGTCGTGCATCCCCTCCTTTCCGTGGTGGACCACCACCTCCGGTTGTCCTTGACGAAGCTCGCCATCCGCAATCACAGAATCCCCTTGCTCCAATGGATATGGATCGTCTCCACAATCCACGTGAGTATCCGCCTCACCCTTTTCGTCCTCAAACAGGTGGTCAGGGTCCTCTACCTCAACAGATGGGACTTCCCAGTGACGATGTCCGTGGCGTGCATCTTGCAGATTCTTACTCTAATCGTGGTCAACGCCCGCCTTCTCGTCCCACCTCTCCTGCCCATCCCTCTCGTCGTTCTCCTTCCAGCTTTCAGTACCCTTCTCGTCCTCCTGTCGGCCCTGCCCAACCGAGTTCTGGCTCTCTCCTCAGGTCTCCGAGACCATATCCTTCATTATCTCATGAACCTCATCGTTCTCTGGACCGTGAGATGTATGATAGGCGTGTTGCCGATCCTCGCGAGTGGGAACAGGAACGCATGAACGAACGGCGTAGTCGACCTTCTGAGTCCCAGCATCCTGGTTCATTTTATCCCCCGCGTTCACCTGCAACAAACATGGCGCGTCCAAATAGCCCTCCTGAGTCCTCACCTCGCTTACAACAAGCTCGATATTGGGATACTAAACTCCCAACTACTGGACCAGCGCATGGCAGACCAATTTCTTCGCCCACGCTTCCCCATGAGATGACCTCTTCAAGCCGTCGATATGACCCACGATACGATGCACGGGACATGCGAGATTATGAGCAAGATCAGCGGAATGACCGCTCATACGCGGGGTCTCCAGAGGGGACGCGCATCCAAGTGAGAAATCCAGTACCTCTGTTTCCTCCTGGTACTCGTGAATCTCAAAGTCCTCATCTTTCGGCTCTGGATGTCAAAGGAAGACAACAACGAAGGGCTCGCGGAGATTCTCTTGTCTCTCAGCCACCGCCACCGCTGCCTCAACCATTGACTCCCTCGATGCAAGAACAAAGTAAGGGCAGAGACCGTGATAAGCGTAAGCCTCGAACTGTCATGTCCAGGAAAAAAGATGAACCTGGCATGGAGACGCCAAAGACGTACACGAGCGATCGGTCAAAAGGCGCCTCTTATAAGGGACCCAATTCACCTGAACCTATCAGCTCAAATGGGTCATCACGATCCTTTCAACCGTCGCCTACGGCAGCAGGTGCTCGTCTTCCGCCTCGTGTCGTCGATGAAGATTATGATGGCGTTGCTGATGCATTAATAGGTCTTGCAGGAGGAAGTGGATATCGCGGAGGCGCTGAGGGTTCTCAATTAAGTGAAGGAATCGGCCACTCTCCGGCTGTGTCCGTTGGTAGTCGCCATAGTGGTGACCCTTCTCCACGCCCGCCTGTGCTTCACAGAAATTCCGTATCATCTACCCGTAGCCATGCTTCGCCGCCCAGTTCAAGTGCCTCTCTCAAGAGGGCACTCAGCACTACTCCTGAAGGACCGGAAAGTAAGCGATCTCGGGTGGAAGTTTCCAAGCGACGACCTTCATCGCCCAATGGACGGCGAACGCCTTTGTCTAGACCCTCGCCGATCCCTTTCAGAAATCATTCAGTGACATCTCGCTCACCCGAAGCACGACAAGCACATGATGCCTATCCTCCCAGTCCTCCTCTGCCTTCTGTTCTCCCGCCACATCCACGACCGGTCGGAGCAGGATCAATTTCGAACCCAATTATGCCTCTTCCTCCTATCACTACACTATCGTCGCCTTCAACGGTAGGATCTCCTCGAGATGACAGGATGCAGGTGGATGAGGCTCGTTCTGCAACACCACCTTCGAGGAGTGGGAAGTTGACTGACGTCGTTCATTCTTCAGTGTCAAATCCGCGATCGCCGCTCGTAAAACACTCGCCCTCACCGAAGTCGGACAAAAAGGAGGCTTAGAAAGTGGACAATTTTTTCTTTTCCCTCTCATTTTTCTAATTGTATAGCCGTGCCCCTCACTTTCTTTCGCTTTGCACTATGGGTCTTTCCTCTATGAATTATATGCCAAAAGCCTAGTATCCAAACTCAAAAATAAATTTAGCTTATCTATGGTCTTATGTCACAGTATATAGATTTCTGCAATGCTAATGAAGCCATCTATCCCAACAGACGAAGGACAGGACCTGTTGAAAAAGTAGATTTGAAGACTTCCAATTGGTAAGGGCTGACTGATCTGAAACTTTGGAAACGTTGGTATCTCTTTTTGCAAATGATTGTACGTCAGCCATGATCATCTGCAATACGGACAAGAGGATGGGCACGAGGAGAGGCGAATTTGTAATAATTGCCACGTAGATATACTCTCGTATTTGGTCTCGGATGCGTGCGCATCCAAAATGAACATCTACCGTTCCATGCTACGTAGAGGGCTCGAAGCTATTTTGGTCTGCTTGCTGAAGCCAACTTCGATATGCAACGAGGGCTGCGAGAATCATCTCGACATCTTGACACGCAGCAAGCTGCCATGCTGCCATGCGATGTTCATTACCAAAATTGGAGCTATGTTGGCTACCAGTGCATTGAGAAAGCAATCTGATAGACAACGTTCTTATATATTTCCTGACACTTGATTTGGAAGTTGAACTAGACCTTGACTGTTCCTCTCCCAGATGACGCTCAAGTGCAAAAGAGTATATGATATGTGTAATAAGCGTCGACAGTCAGGTATTTGGTCATGTAAGGGAGTTGTTCTCATGAGGATAACGATAGGGTGAACATTACAATAGGAAACTCCCTCTTGGTGGAGGGGGGGAAGGTACAACTCTAGAACGGATAGAGAGAGAGAGAAGCGGAACTGGAGAGAGGGTCCGGCGTTCTGATTTAGGAACTTCAATTTCGAGCTATTTGCGAAGCTAGATTCTTATTGATTCTCCTCTAATGGGGACAGCCTCATTTCACAAGTCGAGGAGGGGGCCTTTTTGTGACGAATTTGATAAAGAGCAGTTTAGCTTTCGATCACGCAATGGGCCGGTGGTGGTGGGTCATGAAGCATGGTGACTCGGACTTGATTAATATAGGTCGTAGGCTTCTGGAAGCTCGTTTCGAAGTAGCGGAGATACCTGCTCAGGGAATGAAGTGGCCTGATGATTTGACTGTCGAGAGAGACTTAGGGGCCTGGAGTAAGATGACTAGGTTGAATAAGCACCCCTTAAGTGCTTCTGGCAGCCAACGTCACGTCTACCTATCGAGCCTGATGAAGTCACCGAAAACTATGTAGCTGCCGTCAACTGCTGCCATCGAAACGAAAATGCTGTGGCTATGCCCGCGTTAAATTACCTGAAGACAGGAATTCTATTCTACTCGCTTAACTACAGACATCGCTTCCTTGGTGTCTTTCTAGCATGCAACAATATACACTTGGCGAACTACGGAGTCGGACTGCAATTGGTTGATGCGTGGATGATATCAATCGATGTGCCACATTCGTGTTTGGGTTTGGTTTGGTTTGTCACCTACTGATAATCTATAATCGATATTACAAAGTTCATTATCCATGCACAATAACAATGAAAGTTGTGAAACCATGAGCGCCTGATCTTGTGAGCTATCGCTAGTGATAGAATTCGGAATAACATGGACTGCCAGGTGGTTTGGTTCGAGTTTTAGTTCGAGTTGGGTGTTTGGTTTGGAGGTAAGGATATTTTAATCCTTATTGTTCGCCTATCGCCAATCTGCCAAACACACCAATTCGCATGGTCACATACGTCGAGCACACACCTGTAGTGTTATGATCTCAGGTTAATCGGACACATAAAGTCGGAGGGTCTGATCTCGGTTAGTATAGATTGAGTGTATGTTTGATCACGATAGGCATCGGCACACGTTGTGATAGAACAAATACAAAACGGGTAGTGTGTGCTCACCACCGCTCGCCACGATCTGTGACAAGCGGGTTCTTTGAGCTCCCTTAATGGAAGCTCCTGTTATCATCCTATTCAATGGAGTTCTCAACGTGAGAACTGTTCCCGCACGCGCTGAAGAGAACAGGAGCTCATGGCAAAATCTAGATCATCACATCTTGATAAGGAATGTACCATTGTTGATCGCCAACCGGGTCCCTGGCACAGGGAATGAAGCTACCGTCATGTGCAGGGCTCCAGTGACTGGGAAGTTTCTATTTCATTGAGGTGATCCCGCGGGACCAGTGCCTTTTGACCACCGTGACTGAGAGTGTAAATAGATTTCCATGTTCCTCCACTTCTCACATCATGGATTTAGCGTTGGAAGGTGCTAGCACTTATTGAGCGGCTATGCGCATGCTCTTCACATCATTTCAACCAGGGCCTCAAATATCGGTAATAGGTCGTGGAGATCTTGCACCTTGTATGGGGATTGATAGAAGCTGTCAGCAGAGGGTGGAGCTAATATGGAGCTTTTAGTGGACTTTGGCGGTCGAGCGCGAGGCTTTGCATGTAATTGTAATTTCGGTAATTAAGGGGTTGAATCTCAGGGAATGGAACATCAAGTTCTAGCGTGGGAGTATAGTTTTAAATCACTTCGGGTGAGAATGCCGCGGTGCATAATATGAAGGGGATGCAAGAGTACGACCAAAAGGTCAAATTGAGTCAATGGATAGTTTAAAAACCAGGGAGTAAGATGGAAGCACTCCACATGCGTGTAACTGGTGGAGGGAAGAGCAGGAAGCTGGGGCGGAAGGCTGGGAGGGTAATTTATTAGAGCTCTTGCCTGTAGTAATACGTGTGCTGGAGAGAACCCGAAGCAACAGACCACAAGCTTGGTGCTAGGCTGTAAAAGAAGCACGGGATGGAAGCACATCGTTAAATGCGGATCTCCCATACATGGGTGAAGGGTATCCTGGCGGCAAGAAGAGCCCGGAAATGTCGAGGAAGAATAGAATCCAGAGACCATTCAATGAGTTTCTGATAGATTGCCATCTTGCAACCGCTTCAAGTGATTGGGTCATCAAATATATGTCGGGTCATGGTTTGGTCTCGCCGAATAAGGTGCCCGAGAAGGGGTCGGAGAGACAAGGATGAGCGTCGACAACGTTGAATCGTATTCGTGTTTGGAATGTTTTCTGATCTAGAACGGAAGGTTCTTTACAGTTCACCGGGACGTCGTGACAAGAAATCAGCCGCACCACGACCAACGTTCGGAAGGAAGTCATACGGTGTACCATGGGCCCCGAATGAGGCACAGATCGTGAAGTGCATGCATCAGGTAGAAGGCAGTGCATCTTGTTTCCTGCACGAGTTGAAAGACATCGTCAGTGAACGTACACAGTGCATGTTCTGGGCCTGGGTCAGGCATGGTTTCCTAGATTGAAAAGATTGTGTCATTCTTGTACCTAGTAGTGGTATAAATTCCTCGGTAATGAATCACATCATGACACAACCTTGAATAGTGTTTTATGTCCTTGAACGCGTAGATCAAATCGATGAAAAGGGTTCAATCGGTCTCATAAATCTATCATGACAAGGGTGTCGCATACGTCATTACTTGCAGTATGCTATTACTCCACTACATTTGCGGTTTGCAGTGAGCTAGGTTCAAGATGAACCAGGAAGCAACCGAGATAAAATCAATGTGACCGATATAGAAAACAGTGAGGAAGCCGCCAGTCAACGGGCCTGTTAGAGTCTTCATGTAGGTTCATCATAAATTTGCTCTTGCACGTAGTTAGAGTTGGAAGCTCGACAGCAGGCAGAAGCCATGATGCACACATTCTTCAAGTTTCCCTCCTAGTGGGACTGGCTCCCAAGACTTGAAGCTCATCAGAAAACAAATGACAACTTATGTGTTCATTGTTTGGGTGGACCAAATAAAGACGCGAGCAAACTACTCCTTCAGTCCCAAAATTTGCACTGAGTATAAGGTTGCTCTTGGCCACGGCGGATAGATCATGGAGCAGAGTCAAACACTTCATCCAGATGCAGATGATAGGGATAATGCGGTCTCTAATCCGAGCTTTTTACCAGGAGTCACGTCATCGTCGCATGCAAGTGAACTTCAAATTGACTCCAAACCTCGGACAGTGGATCATCCCGTATTGGAGGGCACGGTAAATATAGATGCCGCCCAAGTTATGCCGCCCATCATTCATACAGATGTAAATTCTCAATTTCGCTATCTCTGCCTTCACTGTATTCACTGTTCTTTTCAGGCCTCAGGAATCCGTGGGATGAAAAGCCCAGATGACTCTGGTGATGTCTCTTCAGATCATGCCGATAGGGTAGAGGAGGACATCACAACGGTGCAAGACTGGGACCCTCTTCACAGCACTTCGCAAGACTCTTTGACTGAGAAAGAGTCGGGGAGGCTTGACTTGAATCAAGCATTGGAAATGGAAATTGTGGCACAATCTGCTAGTCAGGATGCACTCACAAGAGTGGAGGAAGGTGATGGCGTGCTAAGGACAAGGTCTTCAGCAACGGCTACCTCACATCATGCACCGCACCTCCTTTCGGGCTTTAAATCCGCCTTGCCTCCCTCTCGACCGTGGAACAATGATACATCTCTCCACTTGCTTACACAAAGAAAGTTGGGATATTCTGACTCTGAGACTGCCTCGCACAGGAAATTTCTGTCGTGCGTTTTTGCATCCTTGATAAATCGGGGTCATAAGAAACGTATGACTTTAGAAATCGGAGGCCATTATTACCCAAGTCTTCTTATTACTTTGGACCACCCCCTGAAAATTCTGCTTTTGGTACACCTCCTTCGGGTCAGATCGGGGTTCACTATCCTAGGGAGATGGTACGGATAGAACGAGATTATTCTGGTGGAGAGCTTCCACAGTTCGCTGCAATATACCCGTTAGAACTCGAAGGCAGGGTAAGTTTTACCTATACTCCAATGACGAGAAACTAATTTCGTCTATGGTTATCAATAATCTTGTTCTGTCTGGTCTCAATTGGGGAATAGATCAGTCCAACTCAATTTTTAGAATCAATCAACTCGATCAATGAGCTACTGATTTCGGTGCACAGTCCATGGCATGCTTTCATTGACAATGCGCTAGCTATTTTCAGTCTACAGCTCTCCAAGTTCTTTCTTCGGAGTCATTATCAAAATGTGAGCGCGTGCTTTCTTCCCCCCCTTAAGTCCCAGTTTCGGTCTCAAGTGTCCGGTCTTAAGTGTCCGGCTTTTACTGATTCATCTTAGGAGATGGAACGACTCCACGAAAAGATCAAAGATCTGAATAGAATCCTCTTTAATCCTGTTGGCTTGAATATCCTTTGGCCACGGAAGGTGGCATTCCTATTTGTAGGTGACAGTTTGCTATTTTCGTCGAGATTGGGTCGACTGACTGATAACTATCCTGCCTCTCCTGGATTGTTGCTTCCCTCACTTATGTGACTGGGCTGATTGTTTCCCGGATGGTGACTTTTAAAACAGCTTGAGATCGAGTACTATGTCAGTCTTTTTTGTGTTCGGTGTCTTGGCGCTGTAGCTGATATATGGCGGTTCGAATAGTGATGAGGGCGCTGGGAATCGGAAGTCCGCTGATACTCGCTTCCTGGTGGATATTGGTTTAAGTCCATCTACAGAAGGAGCAGTGTCAGGCTTGTATCCTTTCCCCGTGATACTCTAGATATTGATCTATATTTGATCTATCTTTCATCTCGGGATATCATGTGATACCATATACTTTGTTTAATCACTTATCACTTATCACATCTGGGCAAGGTCATATTAGTTACCAGCAGCAAAATCTGTGGGAGTCATAGCTCTGGTAAAATGCTTGGAAAATTTTATGAAGAGAGAATTGGTAGTGTGCCCAAGAAAATAAGATTCAAAATCATTTAACCCTCTACAGTCCAGGGTCCAGGTTGGTCTAGTCTGATCAGATCTCATGGACTTTTACAAGTCAAACTGTTTTGAGACAACATTAGGACCATATATATGTCTTCAGCTAGAACCATGGATTTTGAAAGATGTCAAGTGTCATGTACATTCTGATACTTAAACAACTCTACTCACAAAAAGGGGAAAGTGTTATGATCCACTCTAGCATATGTCTTTTCTACTTAATTAACAAACCCATAAAATGGTAATAGGTAGGAATTGCTTACAGCAACCTTTAAGGCCTTTAACCACCACCATCTCCCCTCTTGAGGCTACAATGGGCCTTGGTGGGCTTATTGTTAGGCAACCTGGCTAGTGGATGGCCCTTGGCACCTCAGAAGGGTCTTACACAAATATTAGAGAAGGGGGGCTGCCATCTATTGACCAGAGAAGATCAACAAGAACTCAACAGAGTTCTCCTAGCATTGTTCTACCTATTTATACAAAGAACTA
>Ga0153987_1000047_pt1 | contig 39123 bp, 61 predicted proteins | sample TSNC071MetaG_FD_102279 | JGI IMG/M metagenome (GOLD analysis project Ga0153987, IMG submission 102279) | Attine ant fungus gardens microbial communities from North Carolina, USA - TSNC071 MetaG | ecosystem: Host-associated > Fungi > Mycelium > Unclassified | place: USA: North Carolina, William B...
TGTGTGTGGTGGGTGTATCACTGAGTCTTAAGACCCTTATCAGTTGTTGCCATGCTCGAACGACATTGTTCTTGCAAGGTTTCGGATAGAATGTCAGATATAATGATGATGGGTCTCTCAGGAGGTGACTGTACGTTTTCATTGCCAGGTGTATACCTCCAGGGCGCACTTTTTCCGAGTATTTGACTATTTTCTGTATTTCCTGCTTCTCACAGCTCTCCGTATTCAATTTTCAATGTCGATGTGGCCCGACTGCTTCAGATCTACTAATAAGCTAATGATCCGGAGGCTCAAGGTCCCAGCGGTATAGGACGAGAAATTGTGTGATGCACCGAAGGTCGATAGTAATCGGTCTTTAGAGCTCGATGGATGATCTGCATTCCAATTGGTCAAACTTCTCTGATAATGCGAGTCCAATATTTTGATCTATGTCATACTACCCTTTATTAGGGGCGTAGATACGCGATGTCTGTATCGAGTTCAATTAATAACGCCGAAGGAGGTGCCGCCTTCACAGACGGCCTGTGTTTCCCGTCTAAGTTCACAACATTGTATGTGCAGAGGTTCCAAATGCGTTCTCAGCACCTCATTTCCCGACCTGCGCGTAAGATTTGTGCGCTATGCTCTTCTTTGTACAAAGGATCAGCAGTTGGGAGCCTTGTTATGTTGGATAGCTTTTAAAGAGGAGAATCATACGAGTCCTTCGAGCAGTCTCCTTGCGTACTTTCTTTAACCCTTTTGCCTGGACGTCAGTTGGGCTGTTTTGCATGCAATTATCTTTTTTTTGGAAGACCATTGTCATTCCCGGCACACATCCGGAGGATCGCCTCTAATGAGGGTAGTCTGTATACATGATAATCTCAGGGTCACACATTATCACGAAACGCTGCCCTTGAATGGAAAAAGTTCCTCCAGAATACTCATTTGTTTTCCGAAACCAAACTTGGGAGCAAAAATACCTATGCGAGTTATATGTGGCGATCGTTAAGCCCAAGTATCATCGGGTCAAGCAGCTAAGCTCCAAGCTCCATATCTCCGACCTCGGGTATGCATCCATATTCTGAAATCGTGGAACCCTTAGATTTCATCAAGATTCGTAGTATCAACATCTATCATTCATTTAGCTTGAGGACAATGAAGACCAGTTTTTACAGACTTCCAACTACTTATATCCTGCCAGGCCTGGCAAGTCTTGAGAACTAGGCTTTGTTTACCGATTTTTTTTGGTTTTCTCTCAGCCTGGGACCTGTACTAAGCGAAAACAAAGTGATGGTCATACTTAACCCAGCAATTATGTTACTGCAGGATTCTATTTTCTCCAGCTCAATAGCCTCCGAACTTGACGAATTCTTTTCTCTGATGATCAGAAGCACACCAGTAAATGACCATTTGGATGCGATGATTTCTACCTTTCCCTTGAATTGTTGTCATCAATGAACAGAATGTTTTCAGGACGGTTCGTGCGTGTTTGTCGAGAACTTTCTACCCATCATGACAGGGAAACGCTTGAATTGCCAGATCCGATTGCCCCCTTTCAACACGTTGTTTGTGACACAAGATTTGTAGCAAATGATGGACAAACATGTGTTCTTACCCAACAGATACTTAAACACAACGGATAGATGATCAGACACATAATTCTTCCATAGCCAGTCTCGACCTCGACAATGCCAGTAAGACGAGGCCCGGGCCATCAACATGCCATTGACAATGTATCTCCCTTCCGCGTGCTAGGTCCGAGATCAATTTTGCCCATCCCGCAAGGAATGCCTCTTCATCGCGGAACTTGCCTCAGAAGCTGAACGTTACCAGGGTGAGCCCATCTGATATGTCGTCATCGCGGATACAGTGCTTACGCGTGCAACACTTGATCTAGATGTCGTTTCACATATCAAGTTCATCGTCAGTCAGTATGGAGCCCAGCTGACAATCGAAGAGCGGAATCTCCTCTCCATCGCATACAAAAACCTGACTAACTCCCTTCGGAACAGCTGGCGCATCCTGGATGGTGTTGAGAAGATTCAGCACATGGAAAATGAAGCTTCTCCTCGACTGAAGCGTGAGATGAATCTTGCTCTGCATCAGCGACAGAAAATAGAAAGGGAGCTAGTTGATGTCTGTCAAGACATTGTAGGCCTACTGGATCGTCAACTTCTCCCATCGGCTAATGCAGGGGAAGAGACAGTTTTCTACTTCAAAATGTAAGATCAATAGCATTATCGGACACCAGGATGTAGAGCTTACGACAGCTCAGGAAGGGTGATTATTTCCGCTACCTTGCCGAAGTTGCATATAAAAAGGACCGAGAACGTTTTGGAGAACAGTCTCTCAATGCGTACAAGATTGCGTACAAACATGCGCAAGTCACTCTTGTACCGCTGCACCCCACGCGGCTGGGTTTGGCCCTGAATTTCTCCGTATTCTATCATGGTAAGTACGCAGATCAGCTTGAAGATGATAAATCTGAACGAAGGTTGATTTAAGATGTACGGAAGAGCCCAGAAAGGGCTTGTCATTTGGCTAAGAACGCCTTCGACGATGCTATCCAGTCATTGGATCAGGCGAACGTACAGATGGATCAAACCATGCGTGACTCATTGACAATTCTCCAGTTGTTGCGAGATGACCTGATCCTATGGGCTGCAGAGCTGCGGGACTAAAGGATAGGATTATGCCAACCGATTTCTTTTTATTTCCGAAGTCCTATGGTGATAAATTTCATGCAGTGCAAGGACTATCTCAGGCATATGTAGATTTGTTCATGCACTGATGTCCTTGCCGAAGTGAATGTTATTACATTGTTCCCAATCTGCCTTTGCAAAGGTAGCTGCCACGAGCATCGGGAATACCAATGTGGCATCAGCGAAGACCTGAGTGGTGTCAAGATCAGCCTAGGGCACGTGAAGGTGAGACTGAATTCATTCACCTTCACAGCTTCAGCATCTGCACGAATTTTGCCCCAGGAGACTGCCTCATCCGGACGGGCACCAGAATCTGAGCCATCAAATTCTTGACCCGTGTTCTGTAAAGAGGTATAAAAAATCAACGAAAACATTGAACAAGTAGACGTAGATGTCACTTACGATGAATACTGAGTAGTCTGCCCCGTTCCGCTGGAGGACCGATGAGATACCTTCGAATAGGTGAAGAAAACCACTTACAATCAACATTGCATTTGCAATCTGGTGTTTGCAAACTCCTCCTCCTAGAATTATCATGCCCGCTTTCTGTGATTTTCTTGACAGATCGTTCAGAAGTCGAATGTCGTGAACAATGTCAAGAATGAATCTGGGATTTTTGAATGAATGAAAGTAAAGCATGTCCCCGATGGAGCCGTCCGTTAAAGCAGGGCAGAACACGGGAATGTCATTCTAGATTGGGTATGTCAGATGAGTACATAAACTTCAAGAAGAATTGAGTTCACTTTGTAAGCCCAGTAGTAAACGGATTCTTCATTGTCAATCTCTTTTCCCAGTCGATGAATAAAACTACTCGGCGTCCAAACCTTCCCTGATTCCTCCTGTTCGGATAGCATAGCATTGAGGATGGGTGTCAACCAATCCTCAAAAGCGCAATAATTATCATTCGGAACAACAAGGTTACCTATACGGTTCATTCCACGTCTTCGTAGGTCGGCTCCGTCCAGGTTAAAGTCCGCAAGGTAAGTTTTTCCAAGGCATTTGATGAGGTCCTCCTCGATACCCCCAGCAGTGGTGACTAGTACGGAAACATGTTGGTGTTTGACTAGATAGAGAATCACTTCCCGTAATCCCGACGAAATGAGATTTGAAGTATATCCGAGAAAGATCTGGCATTTAGTGTTCTTGCGAACCTCTGGGTCAAGGTATTCGTCCAGACTGTCCTCGGTAGGTTCATCATCTGAAAGGCGCCAGGTACGCTATAATGAAGAGGAAAGTTAATTTCATTGATGTAAAATAGCTATATGTCCTTGTGACGTACCATGTGATTGACAATTTCAATAGCCCTTGAAAGGCTGGTAGCTTGGAAGCCGATCTGTTGATAAGATGCTAGAAAGTCCTGAAGATTGTATTGCTTGTCGAATTGGGGACCTCGGACTGGAACAGAAGACTCCGGCACGGCTTCTGAAGGCTTCAAAATAGCAGCCGAAGCTTCAAGGGGAACTTGTGTATGAGGCGCCATAGAAAATGGAGGTTGACATTTTGAGTAACACACAAATGAGTGGGCTCAATATGATGTTAGGCACGTGATGACACAGAACCTATCCTCATCGCATACAAGAATTCAACGCTGACCAGGGTTATAACTTTGCAGGGCTGCCTCATTGCTTCAATGGAGGAGGAAAATGCACAAATGACTCTGCAGAATCAGGACACCGACCATGTGGAAGATCTGGATGGCGACACACCTACCGCCTTGCGGGCCAACATTACAGAAACTGGTGCTTCGTCCGCAAACAGACTAGAGCCAGGAAATGCTTACCCAGTTGTGCTGAATAATGTGCCGCAAAAACAAGAGCCTAATTTGTTAGGTCCTGTGGGTGTCCTGGACAGAGCCCTTCCAATCGCTCAAGGTTCCCAAGAGTCCGACTTTCAGAAACAAACTCAAGAAACTGATGTCGATGCATCTCAAGATCCCTCGACACCTGCAAATGAGGATGTATTAGAGACTCCTACTGCCTTATTACCAACACCTGTCGTCTTGTCTCCAACTTCGGAAGAACATGAGGGGCGACATGTTTCCTCAAGGTCGAGCACCACGACAGTTCCGAGCCACCGACAGTCTTTGACAGTGTCCAGTGGCAACAATGTTTCTGTTGTACTTATTGTGTCGGCACTGGAAACAATTGCAGCCTCCAAGGAGGCAAAACGTTCTGCTCCTTTACGAGAGAGCACCCAATGTGCTCTGAAACTCATTCGGTCTAACCTTGCAGGTGATCGCCCTAGAGATATTTTGGAACCACTCCGACTCGCTTGTGAAACTCGTAACGAGAAGCTTATGATCGCCAGCCTGGATTGTATATCCAAATTAATATCCTACTCATTCTTTACTGAGGATGATATCTATGTCACTCATGAAATTCAGTCACCACCCCCTTCACCTCATTCTAACGGTCGCAACTCTATTGGACGAGCATCACAAAATAGCGTTCCCCAACCGTTCATTGTTGACCTTGTTGTTCATACTATTACTGCTTGTCATACGGAAACTACATCGGAGGCAGTTTCGCTACAGATTGTAAAGGCCCTTCTTGCTTTAGTGCTTTCGCCATCAGTATTCGTCCATCACTCTTCTCTTCTCAAGGCTGTTCGTACTGTCTATAATGTTTTCCTTTTGAGCTCCGATCCCGTGAACCAAATGGTCGCGCAGGGTGGCCTCACACAAATGGTACACCATGTTTTCACTCGCTGTAACGTGGATGGGATTAAGGCTTCTGAAGACTCACCAACCGCATCCTCTGAGGCACAAAGCTTTGCTACCTCAAGCCGCACTTCAATTCATGCCGGACAGTCGGACGATATCTTGAAATCTAATTCCCAGAGTTTGGGTCTCGGAACATCTGAAGAACAGGAAGATTCTCTTCCGCAGTTGCCATCGCTACAAGAGGAAAATTTGTCTCAAGCGTCAGTGTGCACAGTATCCTCGTCTTTGAGGTGTCCACTCATTACTTTATGTAGAGTAGAGATTTCCATGAGTAGTCAGATCAACAGCCCAATCGGGAATAGGCTCACTCAGCGAGACTTGTTTGTAAAAGATGCATATCTTGTCTTTCGTGCCCTCTGCAAACTCACTATGAAACCCTTAAACCAAGAAAGGTCGGTAAACCCTGTTCTTTTATGGGACCCCCTCAAATAGATTGTGTTCTAGCGAGCATGACTCGAAATCGCACCCCATGCGCTCCAAGCTCCTTTCATTACACCTCGTATTAACCATTTTGAACTCTCACATGTCCTTGTTTGTGGATTCTACAGCAATCGTCTATTCCAACTCTCAGAATGAACCTATGTCATTCGTACAGGCGGTCAACCAGCATCTTTGTCTTTGTCTGAGTCGCAATGCTGTCAGCCCCGTACTTCAAGTTTTCGACATTAGTGTTGAGATATTTTGGCGGGTATTGTCGGGCATGCGCACCAAGCTCAAGGTGCGGGTTAATCTTGATCTTGCGTTCATAGAACTTCAGCTCAAAAGCCCACCAGAAAGAAATTGAGGTGTTATTTCACGAGATTTTTATACCCATACTTGAGATGCGGACATCTACTTTGAAGCAAAAAGCAGTGATCCTTGGCATGCTTTCTCGCCTCTGTCAAAATCCCCAGGCTCTTGTTGAAATTTACCTGAACTATGATTGCGATAGTGAGGCAACCGACAATATTTATGAACAGTACGTCCTTCTCTGAATCTGATTTCGAGGTCTTATGGTCATGTAGCCTTATTAATATCATTTCGAAGTTTGCTTCCATGCCAATATCATCTCTTCCTCATAAGGGTACAGAGTCCACCAGTCCGGCCTTCAATCCAACACCTAAAAGCTCCCAGCCCGCTGTGGCACCCTCACTTGGAAATTCTATAATGGTGGTTCCCGGTAGTTTGGACACCTCAACAATGGGGCATTCAGAGGGGCAGCTCCGGCGACAAGGGCTTGAATGTCTTGTTTCTGTGTTGCGGTCACTTGTTGCTTGGGGAGTTGCCGTTGGAAAGGGTGACGATGTACAAGCGCAGACAGGACCGCCTACTCGTTCGCAAACTCGTGACGAAGGTGAACGCATCATTCAAGAAGGCCACACAGACGGACTTTCGGTAACAAGCTCTGAATCATTCAAACAGCCAAGCCCGGAACTCGCAGATGACCCGACTCGATTTGAGAGTGCAAAACAGAAGAAAATAATACTGCTCGAGGGAATTAGGAGGTTCAACTTTAAACCCAAAAGAGTGCGATGGTTTCCTCTACCAGAATCTTGATCTGACGCGCACATCATTGATCAAGGGTATCGAGTTTCTCATCGAAAATGGTCTCATTCCCAGTAGGATGCCTTTTGATATCGCCCGATTCTTGCACCATACCGATGGTCTGAACAAAGCCATGATTGGAGAGTATCTGGGTGAAGGGTATGTTCACTTCCTCACCAAGATATTCCATCAAAGCTTGAGTCCTAAATTATAGTGATGAGGATAATATTGCAATCATGCATGCCTTTGTCGACGATCTTGATTTTCGCAATTTACCCTTCGTCAATGCCCTTAAAGTGTTCCTTCAATCATTCCGTCTACCTGGCGAGGCCCAGAAGATTGACCGGTATATGCTGAAATTCGCCGATCGTTATATTGCTGGTAACTCGAAAACTCCTTTTGCCAATGCTGGTAAAGATTCCATCATTGTTCAAGTCATGACCTTCTTCAATTCTACATTATAGATGCGGCCTACGTTCTGGCATACTCGGTGATTCTTCTCAACACTGATGCCCATAATCCTCAGGTCAAAAAGCGAATGACGAAAGCCGAGTTCACTAAAAACAATCGCGGTATCAATGATAACGGCGACCTTCCGGAAGAGTTTCTATCGGACATTTTTGATGAGATCGTTACCAACGAGATTAGGATGAAAGATGAAGTTGAGGCGCCCATTCTGGCCACATCTGCTGGATCTGGTCTTGCAGGTGCCCTCGCCAGCGTCGGAAGAGACCTCCAAAGAGAAGCTTATATGATGCAGTCTCATGGAATGGCTGCGAAAACTGAGGTTGATACGAGATGATATCTGATGAATCGGAGAACTGACGTAGTTTCTTCAGGCTCTTTTCCGCACTTTGATGCGCTCTCAGCGAAAGGGAGCAAAGTCGGGTGACCAGTTTTTCAGTGCATCGCACTTCATCCACGTCCGTCCTATGTTTGAGGTTGCATGGATAGCTTTCCTTGCCGGTCTTTCGGGACCTCTTCAGGATACGGATGACCTCGAAGTAGTGGAATCATGTCTGGATGGGTTCAAGAATTCTATCAAGATCGTGTGCTTTTTCGACTTGGAACTCCAACGAAATGCATTTGTCACAACTCTCGCCAAGTTTACCTTCCTCAACAACCTTGGAGAGATGAGAACCAAAAACATGGAAGCTATAAAAACGCTGCTTGATGTTGCTGTTACCGAAGGAAATAACCTCAAAGGCTCCTGGTATCAAGTTTTGACTTGTGTTAGTCAACTCGAACACATGCAGTTGATAAGTGGAGGCGTCGAGCTTTCAGAGCCAGGGAAGAAAGGGTGAGGACTTCAAGGTGGTGGTGTCTGGGTTTGTAATTGATAGCCTCTCATAGCCGCTCAAAAAAAGTACCGAATGAAGAGCTTGCGAATGAAAGTCGATCAACACACATCACTGTTGCAGCTGACATGGTGTTCTCATTAAGTCACTATCTATCAGGGGTGAGTTGGTAGGGTAGAGCGATTTTTTTTACTCATCAAATTCTAGACGGCCATCGTGGACTTTGTCCAAGCCTTGAGCGACGTGTCGTGGGAAGAAATTCAATCTTCTGGTCTTTCACAACAACCTCGTTTGTTCAGCTTACAAAAACTGGTAGAAATCTCTTATTACAACATGAACCGTATTCGTATTGAATGGTCGAATATGTGGGAAATTTTGGGAGAACACATAAATCAAGTCTGCTATCCTCGACTTGACTTTTTTCATTTACTGATCTTGTGTGTACAGGTGTGCTGTCATAATAACCCACATGTTGGTTTCTTTGCATTAGATTCCCTTCGCCAGCTCGCTATGCGATTTCTGGAGAAGGAGGAATTGCCGAACTTCAAGTTCCAGAAGGATTTCCTGAAACCCTTTGAATATACCATGATCCACAACCAAAACCCTGAGATTAGAGACATGGTATTTTGAACAACTTTTTTGATAAAGGCCGGTGAACTGACCCGACTTTCCAGGTTTTGCAATGTCTTCAGCAGATGATTCAAGCTCGTGTTGAGAATATGCGTTCAGGCTGGCGAACTATGTTTGGCGTCTTTTCCGCTGCGTCGAAGGTTTTAACGGAGCGCATTGCGAGCTCTGCCTTTGAAATTGTTACCAGGCTCAATAAAGAGCATTTTGCTGCCGTAGCCCGTCATGGTGCCTTCGCTGATCTGACAGTCTGCATCACAGAGTTCTGCAAGGTCAGCAAATATCAAAAAATCAGCCTTCTGGCCATTGCAATGTTGCGAGGTGTCATTCCCGTTATGTGTGAAAGCCCAGAATGTTTGCTATCATTTGGGACTACGAATGCTTCATCCACCGTCAGCATAGACGATGGCATGATACGTTTTTGGTTTCCAATTCTATTTGGGTTTTACGATATCATCATGAACGGGGAAGATCTGGAGGTCAGACGAGTGTAAATACTTTTTTTCCCATAAAGCTCTCGACTCACGGTTGTACAGAGCTTTAGATTCATTGTTCTCGACCCTGAAGACACGCGGCCGTGATTTTCCTGCTGAATTCTGGGATACCGTTTTACAGGAGCTGCTGTTCCCTATTTTTGCCGTTCTCAATTCTAGCCAAGATACGGATATGTCACGATTCATTACCCAGGAAGACATAAGTGTCTGGTTACAAACCACCATGATTCAAGCACTTCGGGACCTCATTGATTTATATACGTATCATTTTGACCTTTTAGAACGTTCTCTGGATGGATTATTGGATCTCTTGTGTTTGTGTATATGCCAGGGTATGATCTTTTTGAGTTTGATTACCGGAAATCAAAATTGACGGCAGCGCAGAAAATGATACTCTCGCCCGACTGGGTACATCTTGTCTACAAGTATTCTTGGAAAAAAACGTTAAGAAATTCAGTGCTACTCAGTGGGAACGTGTGACAACATCATTCGTCAAGTTATTTCGAACGACCACCCCTCACCAGCTTTTCGATGAAAGTCTCCGTGTGGCAATTGACACCAACTTAGACTCATCTGACTCATCTCCAGGTACGTAACTATACGTCCAACAATTGAACAAGCTCCTGAGTCGATCCGTTCAGAATCAAACGGATTGACCGTTCTACCTGCTCCTTTGTGTCCTTCCAATGAACTGATCAAGACCGGAATGCACAACCCACTGGCTATGCGACGCAAAATATTCAGGCAAATTATCGTCAAATGCGTACTTCAGCTTCTTCTGATTGAAATGATAAACGAATTACTACGCAACAATGATGTCTATCATACGATTCCTCCTGATCAACTACTTCTCCTGATGAGAGAGTTGGACCATAGTTATCAGTTTGCTCGAGCCTTCAATGATGACAAGGAACTTCGCACGGGACTATGGAAAGTTGGTATGTTAAAGCAGTCGCACCTGATTTCGCGTGCGGCTAATCTGTCCGTCACAAGGCTTTATGAAGCACCTACCCAACCTTCTCAAACAGGAATCGAGCAGTGCAGCCACACTTGTGCACATCCTTCTACGCATGTACTCCGACACGAGATCCGACTATCTTACCGCTCGACCTCAAATAGCAGATAGATTGTTACCGTAAGTCATCCTTTTATCCACGATGATTATTCCCCTCAACTGGTCTCATGCCGGTTCAGACTTGGACTTGGAGTTTTACAAGACTATAACAAACTCAAGACAGATACCCAGAGCAAAAACATTGTTGCGTGGACCCCAGTTGTAGCTGAGATTCTCGATGGTTTGAGCCGACTGGACGAGAAAGCCGTGAGTGAGTTTCATTTCTTCCTCGTTACTTTGATGTGGACGATAGCCACCCAGTTTTCCCGTTACATGCCTACTATCTACCCGCTAGCGACTGAACTCTTGGCGCGAGAGATTGCGTCCGACGTTCGGATTGCACTGCGGACATTCCTACTCCGAGTCGGTGTCAAGCAAGGTATCATAGACATGACGTCGATAGACGGCTCGTCGTCCTGAGTCATATTTATCGCCCCGTCCAACGGACAATGGGATCATCTTATGACTAGTATCGTGTTTAATCCTTAGGTTGGAAATTTCTGTGACATTTAGGAGAAAGGAGTGATATATTGGCAAAGTCCAGATATAAGGCCTGAAACCTGAAGCCTGAGGACCAAAACAAAAATGAAAAAATCAGCAAACGTAGCATTAGAATCCAGAATATCCATTATATCCACCCCATCCCGTCGGTTGAAGGCCAAGATCTGGAATTGATGATCAGTTGAAATAAAACTTACAACAGCTTTGGAATTTACTAGGTCGCAAAGCATTAAATTTGTCTATAAAAAAGAATAAGTGGGAAACGGTCACACACAAAGGAGCAATGTACCTGCAGACTGAGGAACACTTGAATCCTCGTCTTTTCCAAAAGTTCCTAATTTCATAGATGCGAAGACATTAGCGGGAGCTGTACTGTTAGAGTTTGAATTGGGCGGAACGGGTGGTGGAGATGCTGGATTATTAAATGGTGACTGAGCGAATACTCCGGTAGGCTCTATGAATTATCGAGCGGCTGAAAATAAACCCAGACAATATGATGGACTCACGAACAGTGATGGGACTTGGACCAGGATTGAAAAGGCCGGCATTTGGTTGAAATGTTGAGCCCATCCCAAAAGGCGAAGTATTGATCCTTGATTCAGACACGAAAGGTGGAAGTCCAGGTATGCCAGTTGACTGATTCATGATAGGTCGCTGTTGAAAGCCTGCTCCTGTTGGTTGTGGCGCCATAAATGAGGATGTCGGATTGATTTGATTTGGTTGATTCTGGAATGGCAGGGAGGATGCGGACAAGTGGTTGTTATTTGCACGTGTAGGTACAAAACTATTGAACCCAGTCTGAGTAGGAATCAACGGTTGCAAGAGACTTTGGTTGGCAGGTACAGGTGCGAATGGACCTCGAGGGTCACCAAAAGACTGTTGGGGCGGCTGAGTTGAAGCTGACAGCAGCCCAGATTGATGCGCAGAAAGCGCCTGACCTAATGGTACTGGTGAATTCCTCATTCCAAGGCCGGCGGAGTAACTAGGTGGAGAAACGACAGTCGGATTACCAGTCTGTTGCTGCTGCATTGATGGTTGAGGCGTCACACGAAGTTGGCTGAGTCTCGCGAGTTGATCAAAGATGTCTGACTGCGTTGTCTGAGAAAGGCCCTTGGTGGGGGTGCCAGAAGATTGTGCTAAAGGTACAGATGGGGCCGATGTTGGCACTGGTGTAACGGCAACAGCAGTGAGGGGAATGCTTGATGCTGGTGGTAATGGAACCGGTGCAGGCGCGGCAGACGAAGCCGTGGTGGTCGTTATCGCTGGCTTGGTCGAACTGGGCCGCGGAGCCCAAGCGTCATCTTCAAATCCGCTGGAAGCAGCAGCTGGTGCAACATTGGTCTTCGAAGGCTGGACAGGCGCAGATCCAGGACGCGTACTAGGGCTGATGGCCTGAGGAGATGCGGTCCTGTTGATCTGTTCAGATGCCGAAGAGAGCGCCTCAATGTCTACATTGATGGGTAAAGTCTTTGTTGTTTCTTTCCTCCCCCTCCGTGGATTCTTGAGGGCGCCACCAGCACCAGCAAACAGGTTCGGTGCTAATGTTCTAGCAGAACCCCCACCAGTTTCCTGTGCTTGTAATTGTCTGGCCAAATCTTCGTCCCGCTTCAGTTGCTCCTTGACATACATGCTTTGTTTCTCCATATTTTCACCTGGGCGTCTCTTCTCGATGGCTTTCCTAATCCTGATGATATCACCTTCGCGGAGTCCCAGAGAGCGCATAGTTGAGTCCGTGATATCGGGCAAAAGAGTCTCATCGATTTTGTCACGTTCGAAAGCTGATGCATATCGTGTACAATCATCTATATCACATCCTGCAGAAAGGAAGAAATCAAACCAATCAATGCGCGGCCCCTTCGCTTTCTGCATCTGAGTTATTGAAGATGAAATTTGAGATTTGGACGGAGCTGAGATAGAGTTTTGTAGGGTAGCAAGGGGTATATCATCGTCAGAAGGAGGTTTGGGTTGTCCTGTACCCGGTCTTCGTGACTTTCGAGTGAGCCTCTCCACAAACCTCATATCATCGTAAGACATCTTTTCAGATGGGACCTCTACAACAACTCCATTAATCTTGTGTAGCCTAAGCTTGCCATTGCTGAAGCCGAGAAAAGCGGCATCAACACGAAATTGACCTGTTCTATCGTGCCATGTACGGACTTGCTCAGCTGGAGGAACTAATGAATCATTCGGTCGACACTATGAAGTGACTTAGCTTCCAGAAAAACGCACATGTGACTTCCTGAGACTTGTGTGTTGACGACGAAGCGTTACTTCGAGGTTCAGACCTGTTACTTGAAATGAAAGCTTGATGAGCTTTTCAGAGGCAACGTAATGCTAAAGATCATACTTGCCCTGGAGGTGGAGATTTCTTCACCAGAGTGGCTGCAGCTTCTTTGCGTCTCTGCCTCTCGGTTTCGGCGGCCTCCTTTGCTCTTCGTTGTGCCTCTTGTTTCCTGCGCTCCTTTGCCACCCGTTCCTTCTCTTCTCTTTGCAACCGGTCAGCTTGCTCTCTGCCGGCAGCATCTTGTTCAGCCTTTTTGACTTCTGCGTCACTATCACTCTCTGATGCCTCTTCTGGGACAGGATGCATTCGAGGTACTGGAGATGATGAGCTAGCCCTGAATTCCAGATAGGATGCAGGCACAACACCCTCGACTCCGCGAGCATTACGACATTTCCACCACTCGTCCCCATCGCGTTGAATGATCACAACTTCTTCGTTTTCGGTAACGCTAAGCTCATCTTCCCCATCAGCGGTGAAGTCGTATAAGGCGATTGCTGACTCGCTGTGACCAGTTTTTGATTTTTCCACATGTCCATTGGGAGCAGGAATATCTTCTCCCTCTTCCTCCTCCTCCTCCTCCTCCCTGGAGGGTATGATCGTTGGTGATGCTGGCGAGAAACGGACAGTACCCTTTTCAGCACCTTTCAATGAAGCCGGTGCAACGAACCGACTTCCATCGGATCCTGGCAGATCATGAGTGAGTGACTTGGCGAGTTCTCGAGATGATTCCAGTTTCTTCATGATCACTTCTACATTGTCCTTCCCCACATTAAATAACAAACTTGCAGGGTAAGTACCACCGATCTCAACTCCAATATGTTTGGGTTTCTCGTTGGAAATGTTGATGATGTCACTTGTTAGCCATTTCTGCACTGGAGTCTGAAAGTCGTAAAATTAGGATTGATAAGTGAGAATCGGATATGTGCGTACCTTGTCGGACTCACTGGCAAAAAATGCGGATCCGTTCCCTATTCCTAGTGTACCCTTCTTTTTCTTGCCCTTCTTATCCACCTCAGATACCGACCACGTTTTGATGTCATCCGCAGTAACTTTTGACGCGGCCACGCGGTCGGCGGGGTCGGCATAAGTACTGATTGGGCGAGGTTTCTATTCATGATAAGAACGGGTAGGGCGCAGGCGAGCAAGCAATAGCATACCGAAGTCGGAATAATGATCTTGGGTTTTGGAGGTGGTTCCTCGCCGGCTGTCTCCTCGACGTAATTACCGGGGACATAACCCGCGCCTCCGTTCTCTCGTTGATTCTGGACCAGAAGCCAGTCCTCGTCGAGTTCAAATGCAAGCAAAATTTCATTTTCACCAATTGTGAGTTCTCCAGGTGCAGCAGCCTCGTAGTCGTAAAGGGCTTTCACTAGGTATCTATGCTCGGCCTGCCCAAAGTCACTTGAACGCGGTCGAGAAAAATGAACAAGCTCTCACTTGTTCAACATAAGCCATCGGCACGAGACCGACAGGGGTATCTGCCTCCTGTGAGTTGCCCTTGACCTTGACTTTCCACCAGCTGGAGAAGGGATAAGGACAGAACAGGTGAAAGGAAGATAAAACTGACTCATCATCGGTGCGTTCGACGAGAAAGAGGAGCTGGTCCTCCTTGATGGCTATCTCGTCGCTGGACTGAGGGTCGTAGTCATAAGAGGCCTTGAGGACGGCAAGGTAGCGTTCGGTGTCGGGAGTCGGCATGGTGGTCTGGAGCAAGTGATCTGATCACCAAAAGCTGCCCTTCTTCCTTCCACCATGGCCAGCAACCTCAATGCAGGAGCCTCAGAATTTGTCCCAGGCAGATTTAACCGTAACATCCAGCAGGTGCCTCTCCCAGCACCCCCACAACAGCCCGCTCCTCTTCGTCCCTCCACAATCTCTCTCAGCATCGGCGGAACGAAACCAACATCTGTAACACCACCACCGCCTTCCTCAACCCCCCAGGCCACCTTCCAGACTACCCTGACACCTCCAAAGATCCCTACACCGAAGCCTCAGACGACCCTCAAGATAGAAACTGCTGGAACTGCTTCTAAATCATTTTCAACAGAAAAGGCCAAGACAGACACATCTACGGTCGCCTCAGATGTCAAGAATGCAGCCGATCTGGCCGTCATCGAGGATCTGTACGGCGATCGTGCGTCCATCTTTATCCAATCGTCCCCGTTGAGCTTAGTTTATGCTATTGGGTCACAGACACTAAGGAACATCTCAACATTGTCTTTATTGGTCACGTCGATGCTGGCAAGAGCACTATGGGTGGAAATATCCTCTTCATCACCGGCATGGTGGACAAACGGACTATGGAAAAGTATGAAAAAGAGGCCAAAGAGGCTGGCCGAGAGTCATGGTATCTCAGTTGGGCTCTTGATTCTACTCCTCAGGAGCGAAGCAAAGGCAAAACCGTAGAAGTGGGCCGTGGATACTTTGAGACCGATGCTAGGAGATATACCATTCTTGATGCCCCTGGGCATAAGACTTACGTCCCAAGCATGATCTCTGGAGCCGCTCAGGCGGATGTTGCCGTTCTCGTAATATCTGCTCGTAAGGGCGAGTTTGAAACTGGCTTCGAGAAGGGTGGTCAGACCCGTGAACATATCATGTTGGTCAAGACAGCTGGAGTCGTCAAGTTACTCGTCGTAGTCAACAAAATGGACGATCCTACGGTTCAATGGGAGAAATCCCGCTTCGATGAGATCAAGGACAAAATAACACCCTTTATCAAGGCTGCTGGCTTCAATACCAAGAATGACGTCTCCTTCTTACCCGTCTCCGCCTATACCGGTGCCAACCTCAAGGATCCCGTTGACAAGAAAGTTTGCCCATGGTGGAAGTGCGTTAGTTGTTTCGTTTCATAGTATTTTAACGACTCATTACGGACGCCAGTGGACCCTCTATCCTACAAAACCTCGACAAAATGCCCATGGTAGACCGTAAGGTCAATGCACCCCTTATGATACCAATCTCCGAGAAGTACAAGGACATGGGCACTATTGTTGTTGGCAAAATTGAATCTGGGCATGTCCGCAAGGGTGACACACTTTTACTCATGCCTAACAAGGATAGTGTCGACGTGATGGCTGTGTATGACGAGACGGAAAACGAGGTGGATAGGGCAATGAGCGGTGACAATGTTCGTCTGCGTATTCGTGGTGTGGATGACGACGATATCAGCCCTGGCTTCGTACTCACTAGCTCTTCAAATCCAATACATGCTGTCAGACAGTTTGAGGCCCAACTGGCGATCTTGGAGCATAAGAGTATCATTTGTGCGGGGTACTCTGCTGTGTTGCATGTACACACCTTGTCTGAAGAAGTTGTTCTTTCTGTGAGCAAGCTCATTCTTAACCCTGTGATATTCATAGTCAATGGACGCATCCAGAAACTGTTAAACTATTTTGACAAGGCCACTGGCCGCAAATCTAAGAAACCACCTCAATTTGCTAAAAAGGGTGCGTTTCTTCCTCTCTTTGGTCTTCTAGAACGTTTAAAAGAGCACTCTTGATAATAGGCCAAAAGATTGTCGCACTTATTGAAACGACGGCACCCATCTGTGTTGAAAGATTCACTGACCACCCACAGCTTGGCCGATTTACTCTCCGTGATGAAGGTACTCGAAAAAAGCTCCTGAATAACTCTATATTTGACCGCATTAACTACCAGGTCGAACTGTTGCTATTGGAAAAGTAACCAAGCTTCTCGAACATTCAGTAATAGATGAAGTCACTGAAAGAGTGGCTGGTCTGGACGTGGCTTAAAAATTGTCATGACCAATTAAGTAGATCAATTATAATTGAAGTTTGCGTGGATAGCCATGACGTAATGAACTCAATAATGAACCCAATTAGTACCAATTAGTACCCCATCCATGGTCGACAGACTCAATGAATCGTTAGATAAAGCTATAGCAGCGAAACAGCTTTCAAGTGCCCTTCATGATGGACAGAACCTCATACGGATAGATCCACAGTTTTCTCAACAAAAACATGATCTCAAATCAATACTCAAGTCTCGCCTTTCACAATACTATTCTTCTCAAGGCAAGGAATGGCTCCAAGAAAACATCAGCATTGTGCAGGATGTAGAGCTTCTAACTGCTCGTGAAGCGCTGAGCATTGTGGAACGCATACAAACTTTGTTGGGCATCGAGGACGATGCAATCGCTCCTGTGATTGGCACTCGAGATCTCAGTCAAATCCGAACCTTAATGTCTCTTGTCTTCAAATGGGGGACACAACCTCTACTCAATCACATCCAAGAAGCATGGCCGACCCAAATTCCTGTTCCCCCCGCCAGTCCATCTTCAAGGATCGTTGACTTTTCAGACATGTCAAAGGAGTATTCCCTTCTTTCTGAACTCACTCTTCGTATCCTCGGCCTCCTTTTTCCGGGAGGTGTGCACGGAAAGTTGCCGAAAAGCCTTATCACAACTACTTTACTAAGGCAACATCTTGTCGATGTCCTCCGACCATCTTTAGCCTTGGGTTGGCTGCCAAAGTCGTTGAACACAGGGATTATGCCAGTTGTAGATGCAATCAGGCCATTGATTATGCGGCTGCTTAGTATGTGAGTGATTTTTACTATGCTATATCTGGAGATGACAGACAGACTTGCAGACTACCGACTGTACAAACGATATCCTCACTTGGAAATATCATCTCGGGTTCGCCTCCATCACCCCTGCACAGTTATCGCACATGTACTACTTTGCTTAGCCGACAGATCCTACGTCCGGACGGTGTGCAAGGTCTGTTTGGCGCTGTATTTGGGGAGGAGGAGATAAGTGGTGAGGGCGTTGCCCTAGAGAAGCTGGAACACGTTTCCGTTTTGTTGAATGCGGTTCCACATAACACCAAGTCACAGGTGAGCAAGAGTACTACAGCAGGTCTGTGCATCTACCAATTCCACCAGATATATTTTGAACATGTAATTCCTCGAATTATCATGTTGTTGTCTGACAAATCGCCACCTGCTTTTCGACGAGCAGCTGCTTTTACGATTTCGCATATGCTCCGTGAGGGGAATCCAACGTTACTTCCGGTCAAGAGGTCAATCATACTGGATTTACTGCATGAACCTCTCCAAAACACTCAAGAGGATATTGATGTGCTCGAGCTCCAGCAGCTTGATCAACTGTCACCGAAATACAAAAATAATTTACGACCCGAAGTCGCTCTGAAGGTGCTACTGACGCTTCTTTTAAATGCTGATCCATCACCGTCTTTCATTTCCGAATTGATATCACCAATACTTTCACCCTTATACTCGTTACTATATCACCTCAACAAAATCAAAACAAGCGACCCATATTTGAAGGAATCTCTTCAAAATGTGTTGGTGACATGGGGCAAAATAGTCACCTGCAGTGAAGGCCTTGAAACGTTGTGGTCAATAATAAAAGCCGGTCAGAAAGAAGGTTGGAAGGTTGACTTGGAGGGACGCATTTACCTCCTTCCCGAGTAAGCTGAGGATTATCTGCCTCTTCCCATTCATTGAAGGGCTTCGACAGGACAGAGTTGCCAATCTCATTATCTCTGCTCACTCCCGACAGACTACCCAGAGATGTGAATTTGGATGATCCGAACTTTGATGCTAATATTTTCGACCTTTATCCTGATCCCTTACATTTTGTTAATCTACTGAAGAGCATTGACCGAGAGGATATTTCCTCTGATTTATTTGTCCGCTTGCTTGAGGCTTACAGAGAAGCGAAATCTCATTCTAATGGCGACTCACTCCGGTATGTCAAAATTGGCTCTGTTTCCTGCAAGACTCTCATGATAGGCATATAGAATTCTACTGTACCTGCAGGTTATTATGCAGATGCAGAAACAGTTATCGGGAGGCACAACATCAAACATACTTCAAAGACCCCGGAAAATGCTATCATTCATCTTTCACGTCCTTGAGACTGCCAACAATCCGAGATCCTCAGGGCCTGAACGGGTCGAGGGATCTAGATTAGAAGAGAAACTGAGAATAGTGCCATCAATTTCCGAGGTTGAGGGCATATCAGATGAGGGAGATAGTGATGATGATGCATCAGACTCGGAGAATATGCAGCCAGATGATGAATTGATAGAAACTGCTCTCAACTTATTGTTATCTGTCCTTGAAGGTAATGTGTTTTTCGGGTGTACCATCGCTTCTGACTTGGCAGTCTGTAATAGCCGACGGGGACATATCAGCACGATCAATTCCAATCCTCAATGACATTTTTTCTCTTCTTGAACCTCTTTCCAAGAATGGTTCCTCGGTCTTAAGGCCACTCGCGCGTGAAGTTAGGCTCGTGATGACTGCAAGGCTAGCCTTGACATCTCAGCCACAGAACGCTCAAAGAAAATCTTCTGAAGAAGAGAGTGCTCAGGAGATCTACTGGAAAGCACTCAAACTTCTCCAAGATCCTATCCTACCCGTTCGGGCCCATGGGTTGCTGCTTCTGCGTCAACTTGTAACTCCATCAAAAACAGGAGGTACTGGACAGGGAATACGAGGGCTTGATCCTGCTCTTGTACCAGCAGTCCTATCAATATTCTTGCAGTCAGTGCAGGATGAAGACTCGTACATTTTTCTAAACTCAGTACAAGGCCTTGCGGCTATGGTGGACGGACTGGGTCGGGAGGTATTGAAGGGTTTGGTCGATGAATATGTAGGGAAGTTAGAGGGCCTTGGAACAGGTTTATTGAGTCAGCAAGATGTAGACATTAAGACAAGGGTCGGGGAAGCCTTGGGAATTGTCATCAAAAGATGCGGGGACAGCCTTGGAATCTATAGTAGGCCCACGATCTCATTCTTTTATTGATAACACTTCTAATAAGATACTTGTTCCAGCTGATATCTTGATTCCTCCATTTTTCAAGCTCGTTAGAACCAGTGACATCCCAACTACACTAAGGACATCCGCACTGTCCCTGCTAGCAGATTGCGTGAACACTTATTCACTTGCGGTCTTGGTCTATGCCGAGGATCTAGCTGGAGCCATGATAGATCTACTACAGATCGAGAGTGTACCAGTGAAACAAGATGACATCGATGAAGGAGGGAATCCGAAGCGGGAGGAGAAAGTTGAAGAAAGTATCCCCAGCGAATCACAGCGATGGCCGGATACAATGGATAACACTCCCACTGCCAAGAACTCTAAATTTCCGCCACTGCGAAGAGCAGCGTTGCATTTCCTCGGCCTCCTCACCAGAGAAGCGACACGATATAGTTATGAGTCATTCTCAAAAACAGCACTTCTCTCACAGGCAGTCATCCAGAGAGCCAGAGTAACGTTAGCTTATATCTCCTCCACAGATGTGGACGGTGTAGTGAGAGTGATGGCGAGAGAGGTACACGAAGGGCTAGAGGAACTATCAAAAGCTCAACTAAGATTATAAGAATCTACCTAAATGTCAGCCCCGTATCTGTCTCAATGACGGTGTTCTTCTCGCAATTGAGTCAATAAGAGGGCATAGTTTGTTCTGGGTTCTATCTTGTTCTCTTTCTGGAACACAGACCGCTACCACCTGCATCCTCGAGTAGGCAATAAGCTCGTCATCTGTGCATAACGATGTCAAGCTGCTCGATGATTAGAAGATGGTAGAACCACATCGGCATTCGGCGCAAACTACGTGAAGTGCAGAGAATGATGCCAAGCATCATGAGGTTTATGGTATATTTGGATAGCTTGCAACAATTCGAGCTACTTCATCAACTCGATGTCTAAACAATTTCCATTTACTGCTCCCCAATAGGGGATATGGTGATGGATCTTCGGACAATACTATGCTGTTTTCGAGTCTGAGGAATGGGTTGGATATCGCATTATAATAGGCCGTGTGCATCGCTTTGAATATCTGCCTGTAATATAAGCCAATATCCATCGTACTGTGAAGAATGTGATGTTGCTCGCACCGTAAGTATATCCATATCCTTCACGACAGAGTCCGTCAGCGCCAGAGCGAGAACGATCTTGACTTTGAGTGGTGTGATATATCCATACACTGCAACATCTTCCAGTGTGTAGAGAAGGCCAAGGTAACAATCTCCTCCCTTGCCAGCGGCCGTGACTGCTATGCCGTCAACTCTATGTTTTTCGTGCGAGTTGTTTTTTTTTTGCAAACCTCGTTCTTCTATAATGTCCAGGCTGGTATGGGCAATATAGTGATATTGGATGGCGTGTTCATCTTGCCTTGCGAACGTACGTATTAGTATGGGATGGTTTTGAGGTGATATAAACGCAGCGGCATTGAGTTTAAGGGATGGTGGCATACTATTTCGGCTAACAGCGAGCCAACTCGGAGAACTCCCGAATGACGTTCGTTCTGCGGGAACTCAAATATTCTCCTGAAATTGCGATGCGGTACTGCTGTAATCTGACAAAATGCCAGCATCGGGAGTTTAAGAAAATTTAATGGCTCTACAGATTTCTTTTCTCTGGCTAGTTTGGACTTATAGCAACTCAGACCTTAATATCAGGAAATTGAATTTTACCCGAGACTGATTGTTCCATTCCTTCTAGTTGACGACCATAAACCAACATCACGGATTTATTCTCTGTTCCACTTAATACCTGTTTGCATTATGACCTCGCAACAGATTCTAGATCATAGCGGATTAAAATTGAAGTCTCTCCCCGATATATGAGCAGGTCCAGAGTTAAGATACGAAGACGTCTTGGAACTGCGATTGCTACATCGGACAAGTAGCTCTACCTAAAGCATTCGTGGTAAGGCTTGGTATCAGTCCTTGCCTAGCAGTCAAGACTGGTCCAGAAATCCCTCATTTAAACCGAGTGGAGGTATGATGCACTTCTCCCGTTCAAAGTCTGATTTTATTTCGCGAGAGGGTTGATAGCCTGAAAATGGTGGGCCCTAGTCAGAACTAATCATGTATGAATAGTGTAAGAGACCTTCTTGGTAACTTCAAAAATTCGCCTCTGGCCAGCAAAGAGGATGGCAGCAGTGAGTACACTCTGTATAATTTTACTGTTAATACCCTTATAGAGAGACAGGAAACCCTCGTCGCGAAGGATAGTCAAAAGGCCATCCAGCGAGGATTTATATTTGTTAGATCCGGCCTGTAGGCGGCTTTTGACAACGCTATCAGCAAGAAATCAAAAGTGGCTGATGCAAATCGCTTAAAGGGCATACATGTAGGGATATGTGGTGGATGTGGCAACTGGCAGTGATGGATGAGTATCTGGATAGGCTCATTTTTACGAGTGCTACGACCCACCGAGCTTGGAAAGGGCTCCAAGGAGGAAGAAATCCCAATCGGACAAGGAGGCAACAGCAGCCACAGCGCCAGCTGCACGCAACTTTCCTGTGCGGCGGGCAACCAAGAAATTCTTCAGTTGCTCAAAGGTAGTGTATTGAATAATCGGGTTCATTACAAGAATGAGGGCGGGACCAATACCACGCCATAGAGCACTATGATGATTATCTCCTGTTCAGCGCCTCATGTATATAAAAGAATACTTTATCTACCTTGGACCCTCCTTGGCAACAAGGTTTTTGAGAGTCTCAGAGAAACTAAGCTTAGCGATGGCGACCTTTTCATTTGAGTCAGGACTCATTGTACGAACAGCCTGTGACGTTTGCACGACCCAGATGGGATTTGAAATGACAGTAGTTGCCGACCCTAAAGAAAAATATTACGATCTCTCAGTCCCTTCAAACCCTCATTGGATCATATAACATGTACACACCAGCGATCAAACCTGTCAATATGGACTCTGCTGTGCTCAAGGCTTTGCTCCCTCCCCGAGAACGCAGAATAGTATCGCGAGCACGGTCATAGAAGTAATAGTATACGCTTAAAATCTATGTATCAGGACGAGTTTCCAAGACAAAAAGAAGTGACCTACCCATTGGTAACAGCGATGCCGAGTAGACTAGACTCCAACCCGCTATAGAGACCCAGTACACCTTCACGCTTGATGATATCAACGATGACTTCAAATGTTGACTATTGGCATCGAACGAGGGCAGTTTCAGTTGGTAGCCTGCGCGCCGTTGAACAACGTGCAGACCTTGAATTCATTCTTAGTCTCGACAGCAGCACGTGTGGAAAGGAAAATAAGAGGACTCGGGGCTCATCAGAAACATTCCCGGCAAGGCAGTCAGAGGGTACTTACTATGTTGCAGTCATCGCAACGATCCCCCCTGCCGCACCGGCTATAGCGTGAATTGCAGAGTCATTCATGGTGTTGCCAAAGAAAATAGAATAAAAATGACATTTATCTCCCGGCTGTAATGCCAACGATCACATGTCATGCTATCCACTGCCCTGTCATTCATCACTAGGACGGAACAAACGGCGATCCAAGTTATCCATGCTCTATTGATGTACATTATAATAGCTACAAGCATATGGGAAACAATGTTGTGCGTTCAGTCAGCTTCGAGCTCTGTGAGAAGGGTTCGAAGTTCTTCTACATCTTTAGCGAATCCGTTACCACTAGCACCTGCCTTCAAGTTCGAACCGCCGCCCCCTGCCTGAGTAGGCAAATTGTCGTCCTTGGAAAGCCATTCGTTCAATTGCGCTTTAATCGAACGACCTTTCAAGCGGAAGTGAGTACGGATGACATCTTCGAAAGGTTCAGGGGGATTTCTTAGATTGTCTAGCATCTGTATCAAAATCAAAGTTCAGAAGGGTGATGAGATTGGACAATGACAGCAAGCACGCACCGCGGTCTTAACCACCATCCGTCTGACATTAGCAGAATCTAACCAAAATCGTCAAGCGGCCACTGTCACAATGGAGTGGCAGGCGACGTACATGTAAGAGATTGAGGTGTTCCACCATCGGATGCCCAGCTCGGCTCATTCAGATATGGTTCATCGCACAAGATCATGGACTGGATTGATATTAACACCTGCACGCGTGTATTCAATACAATCCCAGAACGTGCTGAGAAAGAATTGCACAACTCGCCTGCAACAATGTTGATTTCCCGGCTACCCAACCCGGCCCTGACCACGTTCCTAGCAACGAGAGACAAACTTTGCCGTCCTACAACATTCATTTAATAGATATCACAGGCTATGAGGCATCTAAAAATACATACCGCATAAAGATTGGGATTGAATCTGTATCTTCCGCCATTTGTCTGTGTATGATGTTAGTACAGCAGATGAGTACATTAAGAAGAATAAAAACAACGTACAGTCATATATTTTACACTAGGAGGGAGTTGATTGTAGTTTGGACCGAGGAAGATATCAAACAAGTAGCTGTAGTGAAATTGATGTCAGTTTGGTATTCTTCAGATGGACGTCTCAACTTGCCATCCATTGTGGTAACTAGCCGAAGATCAAAATCCAAGAATACTCAATGTATCTAGAGTTACTCACGGAGTATCTTCTGGTCCAGTAATCAATGCTTTAATCACGTCCACTCGAGTTTCATCAACACGAAGGAATATCGATGACTCCCATGCCGCAGGAAGATTAGCGCTGAGAATAGCCAACTGAAGCATGTCAGTCAATAGTCTAAATACCTGTCAGAAAACCGACCTCTTTGGCAATAGCAAGCGAACGCCTGGGAATATCAGCATTCGCTAACATCCTTGCCTCATTACTATAATAGAACTTGTAATGTGGCGCTTGGTCCTCTGGTTCATCGGGAGCCTTCTCAATGCTGAGATCACAATATTCAAACCTCGTCGAAGTCGCCCACTCCACATAGACTTTCTTCACTACCTCCTCACTCGCGCCAGCAGAAACTTGTAAAATTTTCTTTTCGGCACCAGTCAAAGGATTCTGAAGCAAGGACGAATGAAGCCGATTCACGAATTCATCACCCTTCGTATCTCGCAGCGATCGATCGATGGCTTTAATGGTATTCAGAATTCGCTGACAGAAATCCATCATGTTCTTGTTCTCATTCAAAAACTCAGCGTCTTCCTGCTCAGGTATCTTTCCCAATTTTTGGGGCATACGCTTCTGCTCTTCAGTAAGTTCGAGGTCAACATCGGTCTCCTTCACAATCTCGAGACCTTTCAACGCTGCTTGAGCTTGAGTGGCAATAGCTTGCAGAAGTTCACGAGGACTCGAGCTTCCCTCATATATGGTGGTTCGCTCACGCCTTCTTAATCCTGTAGCTAAATTTTTGCCAGAGACCGGAGAAACTGAGACCATTGTCATGATTGGCATTGCCATCATACTAGCCAACGCTTCGTGATTTGAGATGGTCTACGATAAAAATTGACGAAGTTGATAGATAGGATTCTGGACCTAACTCACCTCGAGCCATTCCAAAAGCTCAAAGTACAGTACTGAGCGCTCCGACATGTCCGCAAGTGAGTCATTTCTCAGAAGTGTGCTGCAGATGAAGTTGAATCGCCGTCGTAGATGCGCCAAAGCCGTAGGGTGCACAAGATAGTCACTTGGATGACCCCCACCTTTCCGATGTAGATTAGGTAGATATTCCCGGATTGCTATCAAAAGAGACCCAATTTTCGCATCTTTTGCCTTTTGTGCTGCTAGTGCCTCCAACTGCCCAGAAGTCTGAAGAATGATGATCAGAAGCAGAAATGAAAGATGGTACGGAAGACTCGCATCTTCCTTCCGGTCTCCAGCATATCCAGTGCCCTCTTTAGCTTTATTTCCTCGACTCCGAATGAAAGGTGAACTATCTAGAGGAATTGATAATAACCTGCGACGTTTAGGTGTGTGCTCCGAGCTCTCAACCTCCCCTACAATATCCACTACAAAGTGCTGCTCTACTATCGCGAGACCAACTCCAAGAATAACACCTTGTAGATTCGAGCAATGAAATAATTCGTTATCATTTGTTGCAACACCGGGTCTGTGAGTTCGATCTGTTGATATAGGTTCTCCGCAGGCAGTACAGAAGATAGATTGACATTTTTGACACTTCTTCGTGACACTTTGTCGAACATGGTTGATGAACGTTGTAAATTCAGGCTGAGCCGCGAATAATAAGAGCGAGTAATCGAAGAGCGTTCCAAGTTTAGACACATACGAAAAAACTGAAAAAGTCTGTTTTACTCCTCTTCCAGCTCGCGCCACACCTTTGTGGACAGGATTGTGGTGTTTCATCAGTAAGCAGGGAATAGAGTTGAAACAAAAAACTTTGTTCTGAGCCTTCAGGGCAGCCTTTCATCCATTGACCCTGAGTCATTATCTTGACACGTTCAGTGGTTCCAGGCAATTGGAGTATTTCTGCCTCCTCTTCTATTTCAATGACTTCTTCGCGACGATCTTTGGAGAAAAATATTCCTGTAGAACATAATAAGAAAGATCTGGCATATATTCCGGAAAGTGAATGTACCTGCGTACGGATCAACGTCTTGGTGCCTATCCTTGGGGCCAGTCTCAAAATCCATATCATAATCTACGTAGTCCTCCGCATCATCTAAATGTGCGACAAAAATGAATCAAAATTTTACTTCAAGTAAAGACAGAAAGCAGAAATTCACTGTCATCCATGTCTTGATCATCATCGGTAGAACCCGTCTCATCTTCCGATATCTACGAAGCCCGAAAATCATACCCAATAATTGAGTACAATCCATGTTCCAAATCTGCAAATGAAAGAATACGGCACACACACCGTCTTGTCGACTTTCTTTGACTCCTGAGTCAAAGTCATCATCTCTAAGACGTCGTCGTCGTCGTCGTCATCATCGTCCTTCACGTCATCAAATTTGCCCTCGAAGATACCTTCTGCGGCTTGCATAACATCTTTATATTGTTTCAAGGCGGCGCGTGCTTGTGCTCTCGTTGCACCCTACTTAACGTCAACCTGTTAATGTACTCCTTACGAGGAAACGAAATGCGCACCATCTCCGTCAGCTGTTGAACCTTACCCTCCATCCTGAAAATCGAAAATCGAGAATCCAGTTCACAATACTTGTAACAGCACAGGGGATAAACAGGATCACCGGAAGCTAGAAGCAGAATCCTTGAAGCTTTACGGTCGAGCTAATATGACCGCCACTGATTGCAGGATACCAAGCGCAATATTATGAAAGAAGCGAAAGACGTAACGAAGCACACCGGTAAATAATAAATTTGCCGTTGTAAGATGACCAATGGCTAGACTTTTTGCCGTAACGGTCTTTTTGAGAACTAGAGGAAGGGTGCTTCAAAATATGATATAATGACAATAGCCCTATTCACATATAAACCCAAGTCTGTCGGCACCAGGACGCAGATCAAGCAAAAAGGTGTACCCGAAAACAGCTATCTATTCGAAGAGGAAAAGGAAGGAAAAGCAGGTGTTTATAAGGAGGCAAGGCTCCACTAAGCAAGAAGCACTGATGGTGCAGGAAAGGGAGTACAACTACTGAAAAGAGAATTTTTTTTTAGAAATAAGCTGATACATTTCATGAATGAGCATTTCTTAAAACACAGTCCTATCACGTTATAGCATAAAAGAGAAGCGAAACATGAAATTGACAATCACAACGAGGTCAGGGTGTCCGCGGCTGGCGGGGAAGCAGGGGGACAAAATCCAGAGAATATGTTGTCAGATCACTTGTGAGTGCCAATGTATCAAGACTGGCACGGTGACGAACACTCAGTGTGGTCGGACGCGATACACTGCTGCTGACATCACTGTTTGACCCAGTATCAATCTGGAAAGGAAATTGTCCTAGGCCGGTCGAAGTGGTAGACATCTGAGAGCCAGTGCTCATGCCAAGTGTATGTCTGTTTGGAGGAGCAGGAAGAGCTTCGTCATCTGAAGACCCAATTGAAATGTCATTCGTCTTAAAGTCCCGCTGACTCAACGGTGATGCAGGAGCGACGGTGACAATGGGTGGTGGGGAAGACTTGGCAGACATTGTGGTAGGTAATTGAGGGGGCGATGATGTAGATATAACACAACTTCCGAGAGGGGAAACAGGTGACCTGATGGGGCGGTCAGAAATTGGGGATGGTGGGACAAAAGGAAAGGCTTCCAGGATTGAATCAGCCCTTGTAGATGCAGCGGATATGATAGAGGAACCAGAGATTCGTCTGCTTCCCTGCGCCTGAGCATAAGCCCTTGCTTGCTGTTCCTGGAGCGATCCAGGTTGCAAAGAGCCACCGCTCAATGGGGAAACCAATCTACCCATAGCTGTTCTATAAACCCCTCTATGTTGAACTGATGGAGATGCCAAGCTACCTAAACCGACGTCTAGACGAGTGACGGAGCCAATATTGGCCACAGAGCCAGTTTGGGTGCTGATACTGGAAGGTCGGCTATCATCAGACCGAGTGCTTGAAATAACTGTTGGATCATCAGTCATCCATACGGATTTGGTGGAGTCTGGTTTGGTGGAGTCTGATTTGAGAGAGATTGGATCGGATCTGGTTGCAATGGGTGAAGCGTTGCCTTGGGCATTCATAAGTCGATTGTCCTCAAACGGATCAGCAGCTTCGTCCTCGTCAACTTCCTTCAGAACGTCATTGGGACCAAACGAGGTTGCAGCCAAGGGCGAAGTGATAGCGGGACGGGAAGCAAACAAAGGTGTCTTGAGGCTGCTGTCAGGTGAGGATGGGATGGAGCCAGCAGGTACGACTTCGGCCTTGAGGACGTTGAGAACCTGGTGAACGGGACTCTTGTTGGCGGTGACAATTACGGGAGCCTCGTTAAGAAAGTCACTTGAGTAGCTAGCACCAGACAAGTAGGAATTTGTAGATAGGGCTGAAATGCCAGAGATAGTAGAGGCGGCATACAGCTGGCGAAAGTTGTCATTGGAAATATTGACGTGCTCGAGATTGAGGTTTAGATCTGGAGAACGAGGGGGTCTAAGAGGACCTGAAGAATGGGCAGACAATTGTGTAGACGAATGGGCGTCTGTGTCGGACCTGCTGCCGCTGGACTCTAGGGCGATAGGAATGACATTTGGACCTTCTGTTTTAGTGGTTTGGATGGAATTAGAATCGTCGAAAGGATTTGTGAGATGAGGTCTAGACGGAGGAGGCAGAGTAGTACCATGCGACTCTGGATCAGCGATGCTTGCGGTTGCTGATTGCTGGGAAGAGCTGATAGTAAGCTTTTCCGTGGGGTCGGGACGGTTGAGGACGTCGGCAGCACGAGCAGGCTTGTCTTTCTGCGGTTCGCGTGCATGGACTTGTGTTCTGCGATGGCTGGACCTGCGACGATACCATAGAAAAAGGGAGATTGAGAGAGCAAAGAGGAGAACTGCGCCGACGATTCCGCCGGCCAAAGCGCCCTTGCTGACGCCACCACCCGACTTTGAGGATCCTGGGCCTGAGACGCAGGTGGTCTGGCTGCATGTATGACAGTCCCTAAAGAAAGAAAGATGAGGGGTGATCCAGGGGGTCAGGGTAGACTTGCCTGTTGATGATGATGCACTGCTGGCCAGAGGCGCAGTTGCAGGGCTCTGGCTCTGGGCAGTCGTTGGGGCCGATGCAGGGATCCTGTCTGGCGAGCAGACGAGGGATGGTTTGCATGGAAATAAAAACAAAAATAAAGGAGCGACGAGGTGAAAGCACGAGCAGAGTGCGAGACTGCGGCAGATCACAAATTGACCAGCCAATCAGAGTCCGACCACCATGCTCACTGTCTCCGTCGTCGGGCTCACTTATTCTCACAGCCCCCTCACTCCGCCTTCCCTCCTCGACATCGTCCTGGCTCTTCCAAGCGCCTCCAGGACAGTTCTCATCGGCGCAAATGGAGGTCTGTTCTTTTATCCTCTTGCGAGCCCAGCTGACCCGTCCAGCGGGCAAGTCCACTCTCCTTCAAATCCTCGCCGGAAAACGTCTCGTCACTGCGGCTGGGGCCGACATACGTGTCAAGGACCGTGATGTCTTCCGTGACGCGCCCCCAGGCATCACTTTCCTCGGCACCGAATGGTCTGTCCATCGCCTTGCATCATCAGCCACCCCTCATGCTTTATCCAAGGGCTATGAATCCTGTCGTCAGAGGCGATATCGTCGTCTCGGCATTCTTGGACTCTGTTGGGGGCTACAGACACAAGGAGCGCCGAGACCATCTCGTTGATATTCTTGACATTGATCTTGACTGGCATATGCACCAAATATCCGATGGCGAGCGCCGCAGGATCCAGCTCTGCTTCGGACTCATGGCTGAATGGGATATCCTTTTGCTTGACGAGGCCCACTCCTCTTCCTTATCCCTCTAGGATGACAGCTCACGTCTGCTCAGGTCACCGTGGACTTGGATGTACTTGTCCGTGATCAATTGCTTGCTTTTCTCAAGAACGACAGCGAAACTCGCGGCTCTACTATCCTGTGTATGTATTCCCTATATCTCTGACTTCCGGTTTCATCACGCTTTCAAAAGATGCCACACATATCTTCGATGGCCTCGATGATTTCCCTACTCATGTTGCGCACATGCGTTTGGGTTCCTTCGTCACTGAGCCTTCCCCATGGCCCATTACCCAGGAATCTGCCCTCGCTGCCCAGTTTCCACCTGCTACAACCTTGTTCAAGGTTGCCCTCCAGTGGTTGAGGGAAGATAAAGTCTACCGTGAAGCATTGGAAAAGCAAGGCATCAAGAAGACCCGTGGTGCCCGTAGGAATGAGGTGATTTACAGCATTCTCCCTTCGTCTCACGGCGCACTCATCAGTTTATCAGACTGTGCCACCGGACTCTGAGACGTTTTACCGCAAGCGAGTGACAGCTCTCATATAATCAATCCCTACTAAATCGTATCTCCAGATATGATTATTCACAATAGACTCAAGAACCAGCCTCCCACAGATTTGTAACGACTGTTCATAGCGTCCAAGTGTCGTAGTATCGCCTGCCTCCTGTCCTGTAGAATATGTACTCCTTGACACGTTTGAGAGGGTGGGAATTTCCGCAAAGCGCAAACCTCTTCCATTTCTTACCATGGCGGATCCAGAGATCATAGACCTCACTGATTCACCTGTTTTGGTTGCCTCTGCCGGTTCCAAGGACATACCAGTATTATCTCTTTTCCAGAATCAAGATGTGTTGAGCGCCGAAAACATAATAAAAAGGCAGCAACGCAGACGCAAGAAGAAATACAACCGTAGTGTGCGAAATCGGGACCCACTTGCTGCAACTACAAAGAATGCTTCTAATGAGGAATCTGAAGAAGCTGACGCATCGCAAGACCCTCCACAAGCGAAACGGGTGCACAGAAACAGGTCTTTGACTCCAGAGATTGATACCTCGAGTCCGATACCCCGAGATCGAATATCTTCTCTAAAAAGACACAAACATAGAGAAGACCAAATGTCATCCACTGGAAATACGGATTTGAATGAAGATTTATATTTTGAAGATACCATTCCTGCGTCCCTGCCTTCAGCTGTTAACCTCCCTCCGCCCCCATATGACACTGCCAATCCCCCTAGCCAGAACTCTACCGGCATGAAACTTCTACTCCCTGCTCATGTGTCTGTGTTTGGATCGGCAGCGGTTGAGATTTTGCCACCAACAGATGAAGATGAAGATGATGCTGATTATATCAAGTTTCTCGATTATGGCGGTGAGCGTCAGAAGGTCAGTTCAAATGGCTTCGATGTACTTGGTGCTTGTTCATTGTCAACAGGGGTTTCTGCGGTATTTTGAAGAACCCGAGGACGAATCATCAAAGCTAAAACGGACAGTATGCAAAAATTGTGGTGCTAAAGGTGACCATAAAACTGTAGACTGCCGTGCAATCATCGTTAGTAAATTTGTCCTTTCTTGTCCCTATATCCCTATCTCATATACAAAACCTCATCCTTCTTCTCTACCTGCTATCGCACTGCTAGTGTTTGACATGTGGCTTACGCGATGAGCACGTCACCAAGTCTTGTCCAGCGAGTAAAACCTGCTTTTCGTGTGGTATGAAAGGACATATTGTTGGTGTATGTGCAAAGTTTTTCTCTCACGAGGAGCAAAATTCTAACTATCCTGTTCATAGAATTGTCCAAACCGAGGTGTGGGAAGGGACAATACCAACAGTGGAAGATGCGACCGGTGTTATTCTAAACTCCATCAGACAAGCGTGCGTTTCATTCCAAGTATAGGCACATAGGCTTATCTTCTTCCAATGAGATAGGAATGCCCAACATGGTGGAGGTTATATATCTACGTGGCAGACGAAGAACGGGTTCAAATCCTGAATGAACGACGAACAAAACACAAGTTAGAGTTGGGTAAAGGTGGGGAGGGGTATATAGCTGAAGATGAGTGGTGTTACAATTGTGGCGAAGTGGATCACTGGGGAGACGTGCGTTTCAAGTTTCCATTCTAACATTTCCTGCATTGATCTGATTTGACTATCCCAGGATTGTAAAGCAACCCACAGGCGGGATAAACCTATAGAACCTTCCGCTTTTGGCCTCAATAACATCTCTACAGGACCGTTCTACGATCTTGCAGAATTTAAAAAACGACCAGAAAGGAGGCTGAGAGATTGGGAACGCGACAACGACGCATGGAATGATCATGCTCCTGATGGAGTTGGTAGACAGGGTAAGAAGAAGAAGATGGAGAGAATGCGAAAGGTTGCACAAAGTTTCGAAGAAGAGAGCGACCCGGATGATTGGTTCAGAAATTCGAGAAACATGAGGAATCATGATTCCATTGGACGTCTTTCGCGATTGGATAGAGATGGAGATCGTCGATGGGATAGGGATAAAAGAGAGAAGGACAAAGACAGGGATTGGGACTTGCACAAAGCCAGAGGGAGAGACAGGGGTAGAAAACGGGAAAGAGAAAGCGACAATGCAAGAGGATGGCATCGAGTTGAGCAAGATAGACCGTCTGAACGAGGTCACGACAAGGCTTCTCCTGACAGAGAAAAAGTAAAAATCAATTTCAAGCATAGTTTACCTGCCCGACCACCCTCCATTGCAAGGCCGAGTCTGTTATCCCGGATAGGTGGCCCGGGTTCTGTTGATAGTCCTGGTCCTTCTCAAAAGAGTTTGCAGAGGGATCGTAGTGGAACTTTGTCCTTCTCAATCAAAGGTGCAGGACAAAGAGCAACTATAGGTGACTCTTACAGTCATCACCGACCAGTAGGAGATCGGCCAGGTCCTCGCTATCAAGGTGGTTATGGCAGATAGTACAGGATGTCTGTGGCTTGATTATTATATATGCCTGTACAATCGCGCGCCTGGTGCCCTTGAAGGTCATTTGTCCCATGGGTCCTTTATCTTTGAGATTTGACCATCATGTTGGGCTCATTCGTAACCAATTCCCTTCTCGGAACTCAGTCATGGTCGAGTAGAAGCAAACATGGCTCTGCTGCCACCTCTTCGATGACAACAACTAACCCATCGTCTGAAGCGCAATCCATTGTTGCTCGTACCACCATCTCATTGGAATATGCATCTCTGAGGCATGCAAATCATTGCCCCCTGGGCATCTATGTTGTACCTTCACCTGTAAATCTGTTCATCTGGGATGCAGTTCTGTTCGTCCATCGGGGTTCGAGTTTCAGCTGCTGTCGGTAAATGACAACTCACATCTCAACGTCAGGATACTACATCGGTGCCGTTCTGCGCTTTCAGATAACCTTCCCTAACGATTACCCGGAGAGAATCCCGACAGTGCAATTTGTCACGGATATCTTTCATCCCCTTATTGACCAGAAAGGTAACTTTCATCTGAGTTCACATTTTCGACCCTGGAAGTGCGTGTGCTTGTTGTTATTCCTTGATAACTACCGTTCCCTCCTTACAGCAAGACCTTTTTTTTTTTGCACTTTAGACCGAAAGAGCATCATGTCTTCAATATCTTATATGATGTCAAAGCGGCATTCAAAAGAAACAGGCTTGACCAAGTAAAGGAATCAGATGCATGGAATCAAGAGGCATATAGGTACGTCCTCGTCGTTACGCGCTAGTGACTTATCATTCAAACCTTTTTTTTAGACTGTGTGTATTCGTCTTAAAGAAATAATGGACAGACACCTCTTAACGTTTTCGGTTCAGGTATCATGAGTCCAGGCCATCCTTCTCCGCTCTTGCCGCTCAATCATCTCAGTTGACACAATCTGAATCTGCTCTTTTTGACAAGGACCATCCGTCATTCACTGGAAAGCCCACAGAAGGTATCACATTCCGGAAGCTCTCATCGGACAAATTGCATGAATACAGACAAAAACTTGGATTACGGGAATGGGTCGATGAACCGAGTCAATCGTAAAACGCAAGGTTAAAGTACAACACGTATCGAATAAGAATGCGGGAGCTATCGGTCAATAATGCTATCATTAACTGGTTGAGGTATTGCATCGATAGTTTCCACCAAGCTAAGATCATCGTCCTGTTGTAAACGCAACTTCTGAAAATCAGGCTCTACTTGGAAAGAATTACCGTCACGTACGTCAGTTGTCCTATGGAAGTGCTTGGAGAGTTTCTCTATCACAAGGCTATAAGGTAAGTGTTGTGTGAGTTTCCTGGACAGTGATTAGTCATCCTGTCCAAACTCCAAGCAAGGCAAATATACCTTCTAGGTTGTACATTCAGTGAGTGACGGGAATCTAGGGTCGAATCCAACACATTGGAAGAATGAGCCCCTTCACTCAGGGATATGCGTATCGAATATTCTTTGTCAGTTTTGCCTCGACCATGATTCCGTTCATAAAGTTCAAAGGTGATATGTGACTAGAAGTAGGACGTGAGTACGCCGGGCGGATAACATCCGAGGGAAGTCCCGCCTCACTGCATAATCAAGTTCTGGAATGCGTCGATTGGCAATAGGAAGCCCAGAAAGTAGAACGAGATTGACAAGGGTATGAATGTGACTTTCTTTAGTAAAGTAAACAGTCAAAGAGCTTCCATTGTTGTTTCGAGCCCCCTCAAGGTCATGTACCACATTACGAAGGAGCGGCAGGGAAGTCAAGATCCCAATTTCCTCCCTTCTCGAAACTTTAGACGAACCCATGAAATTCAGATTTTTTTACTTACTTTTCTTCAGGGTCAATGCCGTATTCTTGGGGCGCAACAAGGTCGAAGAGTGCCTTTGCACGACTATATAATTCATGCATCTTCCTGTCCTGCCCGGGATGAACAGGATCAATGCGACCATTCTCGTTAAAGATGGCAAAAAGAAATGCGCGATGATGAAGAGCACAATATTTAATAGTGTCATAGAGCTCAGATACCTGGGGAAAGTCAGCATTGCCGCTCGCAAATATAACGCAAATATAACATGGATCATACTCGTGATGGATCAAATTTTTTCTGCTCTACATCACAGAAGTCTTCAAAGAGTTTTTCCCATCTTTCACGGAAGAGAAAAGGCTGATCACCACAACACCTGAAAGAGGTGGTAAGGAAATCGAGAAGAGGTTTATCTTTCAATACACACCACCGGTCCTGAATCTTCTCAACGTCAAACCTCTCATAATTCTTCCGCATGATGTCTCGGAATGAACTGAGAAGAACAATGACTTCCTACTGAAAAAATCAAGTGTTGTTCAAGGTACTAAATTAAACTCCTCACTTTCACCACTTCCACAGGCTCTTTCTTCATACTCTTTGGCCACGTAAGATCGGGTCTTTTTTCCGACTCACCGGGCCTAAGTAGAATCTTAAGTCGTCTCTTGACATTATCCATCAGATCCTTGGCTGCATTGGAGTCGTCCAAGAGGTCTTTGCGAATTATGAGATTGAGGGGTTGCTGGTCAGGTTGCGGAGGGAAATTCTTGTTCATGAAGCCACCGTTAGTCTCAATAGACGGTCGTTGACCGTTACTCGTCGATAAAGTTGTCGAATAGCCAGGATTTTGTGGGTCGAGCAGAGTAGCTGCAAAGAATTCAGCAGAAGCGATGACCCGACGCTCGGAAGATGTGAATATCTAATTTATGAGTTCAGCCCTACATATCTGGCGAAGTATACCTGTAACGTACTTTGACTTTTTGGAGCACTTCTTTGTCTACGTGATGGGAATGAATACGGAGTGCTGGATTGGGAAAATTTATTTGACATACTCATGATTGAGATATCCTTTCTCAAATATTCTCCCAAATCGCGGGATTGATACCTAGCGGAATGCGTGAACTGATTGAAGAGGTCAATAGTTTTACAAAGTAGTCAAAGTGAACGCACCTCGCCACCCCATTTGAAGACCAGCGTAAGTTTAGTAAGTTTCCTCGCATGCCCGACCTGCTTTCTCGAATAGACAGGCTTCAGTTGAGCTTTGGTTCCAGGAAAATCAATTTTGCTAGATAGAGCAGTGCTGAGTTGCGTTAGTTTATTAAGCTCTTCGCCGTCTGCACCAAGTTTACGAGCCTCCTCGATGGCTGTTGCAATCAAATTCAGCTGTTCCTTCTCTCGTAGGATGATTTCTTCCGTCTCTCCGTTGAGCAATGCCACAAATGGCTGTGTCCAAGGTTCTCCGATAGGAAAGTTGAATTTCAGCTTTTGCTATGGTGATAATTGTCAGTCAAAGGAAAACACGACTGGAAAAGACAATCACCTTTGGAGTCCGGTCTGCATGTCTGAAGACGGTCACATTAGCTTTCAAAATCCACGTGGTTGCTTCTCTGTCCAGTCCCTCTGGGCCTAGCAGAGGCCGATCGATAGACGCAGAGTAGCGCATGCAAAGAGCGGCAAGGATATCAGCGGCCTTATCTAAGTCATGTTTCACGAGCAGGGGTCTCAATCATTCAGCTGAGGCTCGCACCATAATAGCTTTCATTGCCTTTAACAAAACTCCATCCGTTGACATCAATGACTTGACTCCGCTGCCCGTTTTCGCACCGGAGCATGTCAAAACCGCACACACGTTGTCCGAATCCCTCACAAATCTTGGCGGCCCAAGACTTTTCCTCCTCATTCAGATGAGTGATGAATCTGACATAGTGGTTCAAGAGACAGGGACAGGGCATTGAACAACCTTCCTACCTTATTTCTTTCCCCTCTGTGTTCCTCCTCACAACACCGTCCACGACGGGAGATTTGCGCGTTTCTGCATGAGTATACTCCTTACCCACAGTATAGACCTTGATATCCTCAAAATTGTCTACGTCAATGAATTGCTCGTATATATATGAGCCATCCGTTCGGGGATGATTGAGATTAGGATCTAGTTCGCTGGATTTATTTCCAACCTACATGCACAAATATGGTTCAGATTGGATCCAAGCATGACAGACTGGGCTTACCTTCCTGAAGAGCCGACGTCCCCCTCCGCCACGAAAATAGATATAAACATTATGATCCTCACCACTGACAGGTTTTTCAACGAACGGCTTTTCCATCACGACCCCATCGACAATGATAGCATTTCCATCTTCTCGCAGTGTTACTTCTGGCGTTACTCGGTATTGGCTCAAAATGATGCCAAGCCGATTTTCCATAAATTCAACCACTTCTTTCTCTACTTTTGGACCACCGTCGCGTGACACTTCTATTCTCCTCGGCATTGGAACTTGCAGGTGATCGAGGGTTATGCCTACAAGTCGGCGATCCCAAAGCAGGGCTTGAGGCGCGAGGTCATTGATGCAGAAAGGGTTACGAAGTTTAACGTAGGATATGGCTTTATCCAGGGGAAAGTCAGTCGAAAAGAATGAAATCAAAACATCACATCGTGGCCAATTGTCAACGTCTTCAACACAGGTCAGACAGTTTATCACTTCATAATTCAAATCTGTAAACACCTTCATCTAGAATAACCTTGTCACCAAAGAGTCGGACTTCGACTGCCCCCTTTCCCCGTTCAACCAAACGCGTCAATATTTCCCTCATGGCTTTGCTCCTTGCTTTTATGTCCATGGCGCAAACACCTAGAATCACCTTCTTTGGTGCTGCAGCATACCTGAAGAAAGTATCAGTCACGGATGGACAAATGCGAAGACGTCAAATAGCACCTGTTGTCTCTATACGCGTCCGCTATTGACACAGGTTCTGAATACGAGCTTATGGAAGAACGTGACGAAGATCTGGTTACGATTGAACCGGGATGTACTCTATCGGAAGGGTTGAACAGAGATGATCTGTGTGCTTGACCATCCCGCGGAAACATTCCTATTTCGATGATATGCCTCAGTGACGGTGAAAATTGTAGGTCTTGGGATGGATGAAATTTAGTGAGCTATTTTTCACACGCTCATTACATGTCTGACTTCCAAAACTCTTGCCTGCTAATGGCCCAAAGCAACAATTATGACAAGACTCTCCCAACCCTGTCCAAGGCCTACCAGATTATCTCAAACCTCATGACTGCCTTCGGACTCATTCTAGAACACAGCAAGCCTGAAATCTTTCACTTCTCTAGGCAGCAAAATGACATGAACCCTTCCCTTGACCTCTCCCAAACCAATGGTCCTATCCTAATCCCCAAGCCTACCTGGAGGTACCTAGGGTTTTATTTCAACAGAAGACTTACCTTCAAGGAGTATATAAGACATTACTTAACCAAAGTGGGAACTGCTAGAGACATGGGTTGGGATCTTCTAGTAATCTTCTAGTCTAATCTAATCTAATCTAATCTTTCCTTCTAATATTCTTTCTAATATTCTTTTCTAATATAAGGTCCCAGAGAGCTCAAGAGGAGTCTGAAGTTGTTGCTTTACTTGGTTTGACTTTAGCTCAGAGAGTTGGTTAAGAAGAGCAAGCTGAATTGATTTCCAAACTTCAAAGAGGTCAAGTGTTGATTTTTTCAAGTAAGATTTGAGGAGTGCATAGATACCTTCAACACAAGAGGTAGCTCTATTGCCAAAGTGAGTTGATTGGTTGACCCAAGCTTTAACAAGCTTCTCTTTGAATGGAACAAGCCATGTACTTTTAATATAACCAATCTCCTTGAAATGCTCAGTAGCATATTTTTGCTTGAACTCTAGAAGCCTCTCGGTATATACTTCTTCAGTTGGAGAGTTAATAATTGAATGCCAAAAGCCATAAAACTCCTTCCATTTATTGGCTTCTGGAAAAGCTGGTTGGCACCAAGCAAGAACTGCTTTATTTGCATGCCAGATGCAAA